>Ga0207655_1000072_pt1 | contig 236536 bp, 229 predicted proteins | sample KBSM44metaG_FD_184398 | JGI IMG/M metagenome (GOLD analysis project Ga0207655, IMG submission 184398) | Miscanthus rhizosphere microbial communities from Kellogg Biological Station, Michigan, USA - KBS M4-4 metaG (SPAdes) (version 2) | ecosystem: Host-associated > Plants > Roots > Rhizosphere...
TTTGCCTGGCGGCACTAGCGCGGTGGTCCCACCTGACCCCATGCCGAACTCAGAAGTGAAACGCCGTAGCGCCGATGGTAGTGTGGGGTCTCCCCATGCGAGAGTAGGGAACTGCCAGGCATCAAATTTAGTGTGCTGATATGGCTCAGTTGGTAGAGCGCACCCTTGGTAAGGGTGAGGTCCCCAGTTCGACTCTGGGTATCAGCACCAGTTTTTAGGTTAAAGTTCGGCGCTAGTAAAAGAATTTGTCTGGCGGCAACAGCGCGGTGGTCCCACCTGACCCCATGCCGAACTCAGAAGTGAAACGCCGTAGCGCCGATGGTAGTGTGGGGTCTCCCCATGCGAGAGTAGGGAACTGCCAGACATCAATTAAAACAAAAGGCTCAGTCGAAAGACTGGGCCTTTTGTTTATCTATTATCAGATAAAAGACAAGGCCTATCCTGACGGATAGGCCTTTTTGTATCCGTAAGCTGCGACAAGATGTATTCATCCCTTTATCTTTGAGCTAGAAGCTAGGGCAGTATGTTTATATTCAGTGTTGGCGGATGGCTTCGGATATTAAATGAGTATCTGATAGAAATAGAACTGTTCGTACTATCTATTTATTATGATTGGCTATTTTGACAGTCATTCAAGAGTAGCGAGGTAGGGATGATTTAATATTATCACCCCGCGCTTATGCATTTTAGAACTGCAGGTAAGCGCGGGTGAAGTACCGACAGGAATATTATCGCCGCGGTATTATTTAGTGAGAGCGACAATACCCAGCGTCAAGCCAGCCAATGCGGCTGCACCGCCAGCAATAGCTCCAGCTGTCTCCCAGTTGTCCTGCGTTGTTCCTTTCATACAGGTGTTAGTATGAACCAGGCGGCCCTGATCGTCGTAAACAGGAACACAAGGTGAATCATGTGCACAACCGGCCAGCAAGGTAGCCAGCAGTGTCACCAGAATGAATTTTTTCATGATGTTGCCTCTAAAGAATCCGTTTCAATACGTCATAAATATGCCGCATTTCGGAATGGCTTATTTTATCACCTATGGCATGGTCCCTTGATAGGGGAAATAATCTCAATTTATGTGTTACGTAAATATAATGGAGAATACACCTGTAAGGTGTTCACATTATGCAGAAATAATGTAGAGGAAAATAAGGTTTATGCGTATTACGTAGCAAAATTGGCGGTGATATAGCGTAACGTATTGAGGATGAAACTTTTATACTTGTTGGTTTCGCAGATACAAAAAAAGGCGCCCGAAGGCGCCCTTGAAGATACCGTCAGGTTTTATTCTTTATGCTTTGTAAACCGACGTCTGACGACGACGAAGAACACTGGTACAAAGAAGATCGCTAACAGGGTTGCCGTAAGCATCCCCCCCATAACGCCGGTTCCGACCGCATTCTGCGCACCACTACCCGCGCCGCGACTAATAACCAGTGGCATAACGCCAAGGATAAAGGCCAGTGAAGTCATGAGGATAGGACGTAGGCGCATACGAGAAGCCTCGAGTGTCGCCTCGATGATCCCTTTCCCTTCTTTATCCATCAGATCTTTGGCGAACTCGACGATCAAAATGGCGTTCTTAGCCGACAAGCCAATCGTCGTTAGCAGGCCCACCTGGAAGTAAACATCATTATTCATGCCGCGTAGTGACGCTGCCAGTAACGCACCAACGACACCCAGCGGAACAACCAACATGACAGAGAATGGAATAGACCAGCTCTCATAGAGTGCGGCAAGGCACAGGAAAACGACAATTAATGAGATAGCGTACAGTGCCGGAGCCTGGTTACCGGATAAACGTTCCTGATAAGACATCCCGGTCCAGTCAAAACCAATCCCCGCCGGTAGCTTAGTGGCGAGCTGCTCCATTAATGCCATGGCTTCACCGGTACTTTTACCCGGTGCGGCCTCGCCAAGAATCTCCATAGAAGGTAGACCGTTGTAACGCTCTAGTCGTGGAGAACCATAGACCCAGTGAGATGTTACAAAGGCCGAGAATGGCACCATCTCGCCGTTAGCGCTACGGACATACATGTTATTGACATCGCCTGGCAGCATACGGAACTTCGCATCTGCTTGAACGTACACCTTCTTCACGCGACCATTATCGATAAAGTCGTTAACGTAGTAGCCCCCAAGTGCCGCCGATATCGTCTCGTTAATATCAGACAGCGAAACGCCCAGCGCCTGCGCTTTTTCCTGATCAACATCCAGCTTGAACTGGGCGGTATCTTCCAATCCATTTGGACGTACGCGTACGAGCTGGTCAGTATGCTGGTGAACCATCCCCAAAAGCTGATTACGGGCTTGAGTGAGCGCCGTATGTCCGAGGTTGCCCTGATCGATTAACTCAAAGTCAAAACCGGTCGCCGTGCCCAGTTCAATAATAGCCGGCATATTGAATGGGAAGACCATTGCATCTTTAATCTGGCTAAACGCCATCGTTGCGCGTTTGATAATTGACTCTGCACCGTTCTCCTCACCACTACGTTCATCCCAGGGTTTCAGACTCACGAACGCCATACCGGAGTTCTGCCCCTGGCCACTGAAGCTAAAGCCATTAACGGTAAAGACGCTCTCAACGTTCGCCTTCTCATTATTCAGATAGTAGTGGGTCACTGAATCCAGAACTTTTTGCGTGCGCTCTTGTGTTGCGCCTGCAGGCAACTGCACCATGGTCAGAAATACGCCCTGATCCTCATCAGGCAAGAAGGATGTTGGTAAACGCATAAACAGTACCGCCATACCGGCCACAATCAGCAGGTAGATAACCAGATAGCGCCCGGTGCTGCGAAGAATACCGCTCACGCTGTTGGTGTAGTGGTTTACGCTGTTATCAAACTTAGCATTGAACCAGCCGAAGAAACCTTTCTTCTCACCGTGCTCGGTAGAAGCTGGTTTTAGCATTGTGGCGCAAAGTGCTGGCGTCAGGATTAACGCAACAAATACCGATAGCGCCATTGCGGAGACGATGGTGATAGAGAACTGGCGATAGATAGCGCCGGTTGATCCGCCAAAGAAGGCCATCGGTATAAATACCGCTGAGAGCACCATTGCGATACCGACCAGAGCCCCTTGAATCTGCGACATGGATTTCTCCGTCGCCTCAATGGGGGATAGCCTCTCCTCAACCATCACACGCTCGACGTTTTCTACCACCACGATGGCATCGTCGACCAGTAGGCCTATCGCAAGCACCATCCCGAACATGGTTAGGGTATTTATCGAGTAGCCAAATATTGCCAGCACTGCGAATGTTCCCAACAACACAACGGGCACTGCAATTGTCGGAATCAGCGTCGCCCGGATATTCTGCAAGAACAGGTACATCACGAGGAAGACGAGGATAATCGCTTCAAATAGCGTCTTGATAACTTCATGGATAGAGAGGGTAACAAACGGGGTGGTGTCATAGGGATACACCACTTTCATACCCTGAGGGAAATAGGGCTGTAGTTCTGCCAGCTTGGCTTTAATGGCGTTTGCTGTATCCAGCGCATTCGCCCCTGTTGCCAGCTTTATCCCAAGCCCCGAAGCCGGTTTCCCGTTGATACGAGCAACGACGTTGTAGTTCTCGCCACCCAGTTCAATCCGCGCGACGTCGCTTAAATGAACCACTGAACCGTCGGCGTTAACGCGCAGTGTGACCTTTCCAAACTCCACCGGATCTTTCAGGCGTGTCTGGGCAATAATTGAAGCGTTGAGCTGCTGGCCTTTTACTGCGGGGGTTCCCCCCAATTGCCCAGCCGCAATCTGGTCGTTCTGAATCTTTAGTTGGTTGATGACATCAACCGGCGTCAGTTTATATTTATTCAGCAAATTACCGTCAAGCCAGATGCGCATCGCGTATTGAGCGCCAAATAGCTGCACATCACCTACACCATTAAGGCGGCTGATAGGATCTTTCACGTTAGAGGCGATATAGTCAGAAATATCATCCTGCACCGTACTTGGGTTGTCTGAAATAAAGCCTGCAACCATTAGGAAGCTACTACTTGATTTCTCAACGCTGATCCCTTGTTGCTGCACTTCTTGCGGTAGCAAAGGTGTCGCCAGCTGTAGCTTGTTCTGTACCTGGACCTGGGCAATATCCGGATCGGTACCCGACTCAAAGGTCAGGGTAATCGTCACCGAGCCCGCAGAGTCGCTGGTTGAAGACATATACATCAGGTTATCGATACCGTTCATGTTCTGTTCGATAACCTGGGTAACGGTATCCTGAACCGTTTGGGCATCAGCACCTGGATAGGTCGCAGAAATAGCCACGGCAGGTGGTGCAATCGTCGGATACTGGGCGATGGGGAGCTGTAAAATTGCCAGACCACCGGCAATCATCATGATGATTGCCAGCACCCAGGCAAATACCGGTCGATGGATAAAAAACTTAGACATGGGGTCGGTACCTTATTGCGCGGCTGGAACCGCGGTCTCTTCTTCTGCTTTCACCGTTGCGCCTGGATGCACCTTCTGCAGCCCGCTAACAATCACTTTATCGCCGGATTTCAAACCGCTGGTGATCAACCACTGATCCCCAATGGCCTGAGAGGCAACAACATTGCGCATTTCGACCTGATTTTTATCGTTCACCAGCAAGACCGTCGCATCACCACGTGGCGTGCGGGTAACGCCTTGTTGTGGAACCAGCATCGCGTTCGGATTCACACCTTCATCAATACGGGCACGAACAAACATGCCTGGTAGCAGGGTATGTTGTGGGTTCGGGAAAATAGCCCGTAGCGTAATTGACCCGGTACTTTCATCAACGGTGACATCAGAGAATTGCAACGTGCCTTTTCGCGAGTACGCTTGACCATTTTCCATCAGTAACTGAACGCTTTTTGCCTCGCCACCGTGTTGAAGGCTTTCCTGTTTAAGGCGCATAAAATCGCTGCTGGATTGCGTGACATCGACATAAATAGGATCAAGCTGTTGTACGGTGGCCATTGCATCAGACTGTCCGTTGGTGACCAGTGCACCTTCGGTCACGCTAGACTTACCGATACGACCGGTGATTGGTGAGGTCACTTTGGTATAGGCCAGATTAATGCGCGCGCTTTCAACAGCGGCTTTAGCGGCCATAACGTCAGCATCAGCCTGGCGGGCAGTGGCGACAGCCTGGTCGTAATCTTGCTGACTGATATATTTTGTACCCAGTAGTGGGACATAGCGTTTCACCGTCAGGTGAGCGATAGCTGCGGCCGCCTGGGCTTTTGACTCATCACCTTTGGCGCTGTCATAAGCTGCCTGATAGGTAGCAGGGTCAATTTGGTACAGAGATTCACCGGCCTGTACGTCGCTGCCTTCGATGAAGTGGCGTTTCAGGATGATTCCGCTCACCTGTGGGCGCACTTCAGCGACGCGGAATGCGGAGGTCCGCCCCGGCAGTTCTGTTGTGATGGATAATGGGGCATTATTCACAACATGCACGGTGACCTGGGGCGTTGGTGCATGCGCTTGTTGATCTGCCGAATTATCGCACCCGCTGAGTAAAATGGCGGAGAAAATTAAGCTGGATAAAAGTGTAACCCTGGCATGACTCGTCATTGCTATTCCTTATAGATTGATAGCCAGATTTGACTACAAATCTGTCAAAGAAAGGATGAATAAAAAACAGTTCGTTATCCTACAAATAAATACAGGCTGATGTAAGGGATAGTTATTTTGTGATGTTCAACAAAGGCACGGAAACACAAAGATATCAGGGGCGACGCATTTGAAGTTGGAATATATATTGATGGTGTGAATGTTATTCATTGAAACATCACTTAATATTATTTGTTATTTCCAAACCTCATCAAACTTTTTGTTAAGCATTCTGGTTATCCTGAATGGTAAATTTGATTCAATTAATCATCCTCATCGCTGAGTCATCAGCGGCAAGTGACGTGTTATATGGCAAGAAGAACGAAAGATGATGCTCTCAAGACGCGCCAGATGCTGCTTGATGCGGCAATCGAACAATTCGCGCAGCGTGGCGTCAGTAGTACCACCTTGACCGATATTGCTGGCGCAGCTGGGGTTACTCGTGGTGCTGTTTATTGGCATTTTGCCAGTAAAAGTGAACTGTTTAACGCCATGTGGCTGGAACAGACACCGTTGAGAGAATTAATTCATCATAAATTGAAACAAATAGAGGGAGCGAACCCGTTAATAAATTTGAGGAACAAATTCATTATCGGATTGCAATATATTGCAGAAACACCGAAGCAACGTGCATTGATGCAAATACTCTATCACAAATGTGAATTTAGTAGTGATATGATGTCAGAGCCTGAAATCAGAAGACAAATTGGTTTCAATTACGATTATATGCGAACGGTATTACAGGGTTGTGTGCGTAACAAGATATTACCTGATGATGAAAATATTGAGATTATTTTGATCATATTACATAGTGCATTCAGCGGTATTATCAAAAACTGGTTAATGAACCCCCAGCAATTCGATCTCTATCAACAGGCCCCGCTTTTAGTTGATAACCTGATGACCACGCTCTGTACACAACAGCACAGGATATCCCAGCCTAAGTTGGTCGCTAATCCGTAGCGAGTCGATAATTCATCTACCTAATCTGGCACTGTTTTCTGCCCGCCGCATCTGTCATTCTGTATTTACTTACCACGCTCATAATGAGATTTTTATGAATGATGAATTTCGTCAGGTTGGGGATTTCCAGGTTACCGCGTTAAGCGATGGCTGTATGGTCGCCAGCCTGGCTTTGCTTTCTGGTATTGATGTGACTGATGCGGGTGAGATTCAGCATCGTGCAGGGATTACCGATCCCGATAGCCTGCATATCTTCGGCTACTTGATCCGCGGATGCGGGCGCACGATCCTTGTGGATTCAGGAACGGGTGGGGCCAATAACATTGGCGGTCAGTTGCAAACGAATCTACAGGCCTTTGGTGTTATGCCTGATGAGGTCGATACGGTGTTGCTGACGCATGCGCATCCCGATCATATTGGGGGACTGCTAGACGAGAAGGGTGATGTGATGTATCCACGGGCACATCTTTACCTGCATCCCGATGAGCTTGAGTATTGGCTGGATGACAATCTGATGGCGCAAGCAAATGAGCGACAGCAACGTAATTTCGAACGCGCGCGTCGTACGCTGTCGGCCTATCAACCGCGTCTACATCTACTGGATGAAAGCCCGATTGTTGAAGGGATACGAGCTGTCCCGCTGCCAGGCCATACGCCGGGGCATACAGGGTTCAGAATTGACTCCAGGCAATCGAGTCTGATTATCTGGGGGGACATTGTCCATTTTCCCTTTATTCAGACGGCGCGGCCAGATGTCACCATTGCTTTTGATATTGACCCGGCTCAGGCGCAAGCTTCGCGGAAACGGATCCTGGCGCAGATTGCAGAGGAAGGGACGCTGGTGGCGGGTATGCATTTTGCAGGAACGGGATTCGCGCAGGTGTATCCTGTCGGTAGCGGCTACCGAATCGTTTATTCACCGGCGTAAAAAAGACAATAAAAAAGGCGCTTCCCCATGCCGAGTAGCGCCTTCTTAAACAACAACTTAACTGATTAGTATCAGTTCATGCCGTATTTTTTCAGTTTTTTACGCAGAGTTCCACGGTTGATGCCCATCATTAAGGCAGCGCGGGTCTGGTTACCACGGGTGTATTGCATCACCATGTCCAACAGGGGCTGTTCTACTTCAGCCAGTACCAGCTCATACAGATCATTAACATCCTGACCATTCAGTTGAGCAAAATAGTTCTTCAGTGCCTGTTTAACCGAGTCACGCAGGGGCTTTTGAGTCACCTGGTCCTGAGAGTTAACGGTAGAAACGGTCAGTACGTCAGAATTTACGCGTTGTTCGAACATAGTTCTGTCAGCTCTTTATTTCTAATTACGCAAAATTTTCGAAGTATGCCTCCAACGCCGCCAGCTGTTCGCCGGCATCTTCAATGGCGTTGAATGTGCGCCGAAACTGGTCATCCGGAGCGTGTTCCTGGAGATACCAGGATACGTGTTTACGCGCAATTCGGTACCCTTTAGCTTGACCATAAAAGTCATGCAGTTCCCGAATATGCGAACAAAGCAAGCGCTTCACCTCTGCCAGAGGCAGTGGAGGCAGCAGCTCCCCAGTGTCCAGATAGTGCTGGATTTCCCGAAAGATCCAGGGTCTTCCCTGAGCCGCACGTCCTATCATCAGGGCATCAGCCCCCGTATAGTCCAGTACAGCCCTGGCTTTAAGCGGGTCAGTAATGTCACCATTCGCGATAATCGGAATGGAGACGTTCTGCTTAACTACCCGAATGCTGTCGTACTCAGCGTCTCCGTTAAACAAGCAGGCGCGTGTGCGTCCGTGAATAGTCAGAGCTTGAATGCCACAGTCTTCAGCCAGTTTGGCAATTTCTAAACAGTTACGGTGCTCTGGTGCCCAGCCAGTGCGAATTTTAAGAGTGACAGGAACGTCCACTGCCTTAACAACCGCATTCAGGATAGCCTTCACCTGATCCGGGTATTGCAGTAGGGCTGAACCCGCAAGCTTGCGATTCACCTTTTTTGCCGGACAGCCCATATTGATATCAATAATTTGGGCACCGCTTTCCACATTAATGCGGGCGGCTCCGGCCATCTCGTCAGGATCACTACCGGCAATTTGCACGGTACGAATACCTGGTTCATCCACGTGCACCATACGTAAACGAGATTTGTCACTTTCCCAAACCTGAGGGTTGGATGACATCATCTCGGAAACGGTCAAACCTGCTCCCATCTCGTAGCACAGCGTCCTGAATGGTCTGTCAGTGATGCCAGCCATAGGTGCTGCGATCAGGCGATTTCTAAGCTGGTATTGTCCAATGCGCATGAGTTAAGAAATGACCATACTGTGACTGCAAGGCGGCGTATATTACGCATTTTTCGCACGAGATGAAAGGCCAAACTTTGACCAATCCCCTGCGGTGGATCAAAGAATTGCCGTTGAAGTGAGCAGGTTTAAATAATTCGCTTTTTAAATCATTGGATTATGAAAATGTGTCGATTTTATCTACACATATAATTTTGCGTAACTTCTCATTTTTTCTTCAGTGGAGGTGAGGAAAGCAAGATAATCTGCTGAATAAATCAGCAAATTATCGTAGCTTACTGTGACGATACTCTCATTTCAGAACATGATCTTGAAGGTCTATTCGACGACGACGCGACCATTAAGAGGCTGTGCCGGACGATTATTATCGTGGTGCATGGTATGGGTGAATTTTTTAAGCTGCGTCTCAGAAAGCGTCAGAGGATGCTTCATCACAATCCAGGTTACCCCCTCAGAGCAAGGCGGTGTTGTCAGAGAACCGCTGAAACGCCAGAAAGTCTTATCACCAGGCAGTAGGGCATTAAGATCCATTTGGGCGGCAATGCTAGTGCTCTGGTCGGTTTTTTCGGGCATTGTTGCCCACAGTTTGTTGAGCTCTGAGTTCTCTGCGCCTTTATTGAACATCACGGCGACAACGGCAATGGCGCCACTCGCATCTTTATGGACAAGGTGCATCTCCATCGCGTAATGCTTGCCATGGATAGTGTTCTCACTGGGTGCATGGAAGTGGAACTGCTGAAGTGTGAAAGTCTTACCGTTGATCGTAATCGTATCCGCTGTGGTCGTTTTTAACCCTGCCTGAATGGTATGGCCATTGTTAATGAGCGCTACTGGCCCATCTGAATAATGGACTTCCAGCGGCGAAAGATGCGCATTAAGCGTTGTCTCAATATTGATTGGGGATTGATTCATACCGGTTTGGCAGGTTTTGTTCTCTTCACTGAGTGCACCCCAGTGTTCAGGAGCACCTTCCCCTACGTAGCCCCAGTGAGATGCAAAAGATGTAACAGGAATAATGCTCAACGCTAGCAGCGCAGCCTTGCCGAAAGTTGTTTTCATTTAATTCGTCCAGTGAATATAAAATAAATATTTATTAGTAACTTAACTGTTCTACGAAGATATTTTATCTCAGGGCGAAGGGGGGTTTTATACAGAAAACGCGGAAAAAAATATGGCCTCCAGAGAGGCCACGATGGGGGGTTATTTCTTGCGTCCGGTAATCCGGCACCACTCTTCTTTCTCAACCACAGGATCGAGGTCAAAGAGATCGCTATAGGCTTCGCATACGCTTTCAGCCTGGCTTGCCAGGATGCCCGAAAGGCCCAACAGGCCGCCTGTAACCGGCAGCACGCTGATTAAAGGGGCCAGCTCACGTAATGGGCCCGCCAGAATGTTAGCAACCACCACATCGGCTTTCATGGCCTCTGGCTGATCCTGCGGCAGATAGAGTTCCAGGCGTTCCGAGACGCCGTTACGCTGTGCGTTGTCGCGGCTTGCCTGAATGGCCTGCGGATCGATATCGATCCCAATAGCTTTTGCGGCACCAAGCTTCAGTGCGGCGATCGCCAGGATCCCAGAGCCACAACCAAAATCAATCACCGTCTTGCCGACTAAATCTAAGCCGTCGAGCCATTGCAGGCACAGGGAGGTCGTTGGGTGGGTGCCGGTGCCGAATGCCAGACCCGGATCCAGCATGACGTTAACGGCGTTCACGTCCGGCACGTCGCGCCAGCTTGGGCAGATCCACAGACGCTCGCCGAAACGCATCGGATGGAAGTTATCCATCCACTCGCGTTCCCAGTCTTTATCTTCAAGCTGTTCGATTTTATGCGCAAAGTCCGCGCCCAGCAGTGGATGCTGCTCCAGGATGGCAACAACCTCTTTCATGTCGGTTTCTGCGTCGAACAGACCGATAACGTCGGTATCACCCCACAGGCGAGTTTCGCCCGGCAGCGGCTCAAAAACCGGCGTGTCATGCGTATCCTGGAAGGTGATGGAGACAGAACCGGCCTCCATCAGCGCATCGCTAAGATCTTCGGCATTCGCGCCGGTAGTATTCAGTTTTAGTTGGATCCACGGCATGGCAAACTCTTTATTTATCAGTAGAAATTACGGCAGTCTGTGGCACCGGTTGACCAAAACGGTTCCCGACCACAAACGCCAGCAAACTTAGCAGTAACGAAGGCACAATCGGATGGAAGCCCAGGTACTGAACATTCAATGTGGCGAGCACGGCATAGAGCACGCCGCCGACGATCATCGCGCTCAGCGCGCCCGTCGCATTTGCCCGTTCCCAATACAAGCCGAGCACCAGTGGCCACAGGAATACGGCCTCCAGCCCCCCAAACGCGAGCAGGTTTAGCCAGATAATCATCTCTGGTGGACGCCAGGCAGCCAGCAGCAGCAGTGCCCCCAAAATCAGCGTGATCACGGCTGACATTCGCTTGAGGCGACGCTCATTTTGCATATGTTCAGGATGCAGATTCAAATACAGATCTTTGATGATCGTAGCGGAACTTTGCAATAATTGGGCGTTAATTGTCGACATAATCGCCGCCATCGGTGCCGCCAGGAATATGCCTGCGGCAAACGGTGGGAGCACTTTCACCATCAGCGTTGGAATCACCAGGTCTGGCACCGTGAGGTCAGGAATCACGGCTCGGCCCAATGCGCCCGCGAGGTGCATCCCAAACATCAGAATCGCCACAACGATGGTGCCAATAATCATGCCCCGATGAACTGCTTTACTGTCTTTGTAAGAAATGCAGCGTACAGCCGTATGCGGAAGCCCGATAACACCAAAGCAGACCAGCACCCAGAATGAGGTCATAAAGGTGGGAGAGAGAATATCCTCTGCGCCTTGTGGTGAAACCAGCTTGGGATCGATAGTTTCCAGCGTCTGCACCGCATGGGTCAGCCCGCCAGCGGCATGAACAACGCCCACCAGCAGCACAATGGTGCCGACCAGCATCACCATCCCCTGCATCGTATCGTTGAGGACGCTGGCACGAAAGCCGCCAAACGCGGTATACAGCGCAATACTGATGCCGAAAATGAGCAGACCCGTCTCATACGGAATTCCTGCCGCGGTTTCCAGAAGTCGTGCGCCGCCAATAAATTGCACGGTCATGGCGCCGACAAAAGCCACCAGCAGACTCAAGCTTGCCAGCCAGACCAGCAGACGGCTTTGATAGCGGGCAAACAGCATATCATTGAGGGTGACGGCGTTATAACGGCGCGCAAGGATGGCGAATTTCTTCCCCAGAATGCCAAGCGATAGCCATATTGCCGGAAGCTGAATCATTGCCAACAGCACCCAACCAAGGCCGTATTTATACGCGGCACCGGGGCCACCAATAAATGAACTGGCGCTGATATAAGTTGCCGTCAGCGTCATGGCCAGAACAATTCCGCCCATGGAACGACTACCGAGAAAATACTCGTTGAGGAAATTCCCCGTTACCCGTTTACGCATGGCGTAAATTGACAAGCCAAATACCACCACCAGATAGGCGATAAGCGGCAGGATAACTTCAAGCTGCATTATCGTCATCCTCCAGCGAAATATCACGATAGATAAACTTGACCATCGCCCAGCACAGCAGAATAAACACCAGCGGCGTTAACAGGCAGGCCATCTCAAACCAGTGCGGCAGACCTGTAAAACCCTGAACTGAGTTAGGTATGTAAGCACTCGCCAACCATGCAGCAAGATAGAGAAGGGTTAGCCACAGCGCCCAGCGCGCCTCTTTATGGGCCTGAACAAAACGTTTGTCCATTTTTTGTCCCTTGTGGATGAAGAAAGCGGGGATTGTACCGCAAGGAAAAGATGAGGGGAGAGAAAAAGAAAAAAGGCCGGAAAATCCGGCCTTTTGCTGCAATAACAGGATTATTTTTCCTGCAATCCGAGTTTTTTCTCCAGATAGTGGATGTTGGTCCCACCATGCTGGAAGTGCTCGTCGCTCATAATACGCATTTGCAGGTCAACGTTGGTTTTGATGCCATCGATGATCAGTTCCTGCAACGCATTCTTCATGCGAGAAATCGCAATATCACGGGTCTCACCGTAGCAGATGAGTTTGCCGATCATTGAGTCATAGTACGGTGGTACGGTGTAGCCAGCGTAGATATGAGATTCCCAACGAACGCCAAAGCCGCCCGGAGCGTGGAAACGAGTGATTTTGCCCGGGCTCGGCAGGAAGGTGTTCGGATCTTCGGCGTTGATACGGCATTCGACCGCATGACCGCGAACCTGAACTTCTTCTTGCTTGATGGACAACGGTTGACCGGCAGCAATACGCAGCTGCTCTTTGATCAGGTCAACGCCGGTGATCATCTCGGTAACCGGGTGCTCTACCTGAATACGGGTGTTCATTTCAATGAAATAGAACTCGCCGTTTTCGAACAGGAACTCGAAAGTACCCGCGCCACGGTAGCCGATATCCACACACGCTTTCGAGCAGCGTTCGCCGATGTAGCGACGCAGTTCCGGCGTGATGCCTGGTGCTGGTGCTTCTTCGACGACTTTCTGGTGACGACGCTGCATAGAGCAGTCGCGCTCTGCCAGATAGATAGCGTTACCCTGACCATCAGCCAGTACCTGGATCTCGATATGACGAGGATTTTCCAGGTATTTCTCCATGTAGACCATATCGTTGCTAAAAGCGGCTTTCGCTTCTGCTTTGGTCATGGAGATGGACTGCGCCAGGTCGGAGTCGCTGCGCACAACGCGCATACCACGACCGCCGCCGCCACCGGAGGCTTTGATGATAACCGGGTAGCCGATGCGTTTAGCATGGGCACGGTTAGCGTCCATATCATCGCCAAGCGGGCCGTCAGAGCCAGGAACAGTGGGTACGCCAGCTTTCTTCATGGCGGTGATTGCAGACACTTTGTCGCCCATCAGGCGAATCGTTTCTGCTTTCGGGCCAATGAAGATAAAGCCTGAACGTTCAACCTGCTCGGCAAAGTTGGCGTTCTCAGAGAGGAAGCCATAGCCTGGGTGAATTGCTACTGCCCCGGTGATCTCAGCTGCGCTGATGATTGCCGGAATGTTCAGGTAGCTTTTTACGGACTGAGCAGGGCCAATACAAACCGTCTCATCCGCCAGTAATACGTGTTTTAAATCGCGATCCGCAGTGGAGTGTACAGCGACGGTCTTAATGCCCAGTTCTTTACAGGCACGAAGAATACGCAGTGCGATCTCGCCACGGTTAGCGATGACAATTTTATCCAGCATCTTCGCCTCGTTACTCGATGACGACCAGAGGCTCGTCAAATTCAACTGGTTGACCGCTTTCGACCAGGATTGCTTTCACAGTCCCTGATTTATCAGCTTCAATCTGGTTCATCATTTTCATCGCTTCAACGATGCACAGGGTGTCGCCCACGTTAACTTTCTGACCAACTTCCACGAATGCTTTAGCATCCGGGCCTGGAGTGCGATAGAAAGTACCAACCATCGGGGAACGTACGATGTGACCACTGATTTCAGCTTTAGCCGGGGCTTCAGCTGCAGCTGGTGCTGCCGCAACAGGTGCTTGCGCTTGCATAACAGGTGCTGCGTAAGCCTGCTGCATCACTGGATAACCGGTGTTTGGCGCTGAACGGCTGATGCGCACAGACTCTTCACCTTCAGAAATTTCCAGTTCGTTGATGCCAGACTCTTCGACCAGCTCGATCAGTTTTTTAATCTTACGAATATCCATGAGTGGGTTCCGTACTCTTTGTTTAGTGTGATTGTGACAGGCGTTTGACCGCCGTCTGTAAAGCGTATGAATAGCCGTCAGCCCCAAGTCCGCAGATAACGCCTGAGGCGATATCAGACAGATACGAGTGATGGCGGAATGGTTCGCGCGCATGCACGTTGCTTAAGTGAATCTCGATAAACGGGATACTCACTGCCAGCAACGCATCGCGAATGGCAACGCTCGTGTGCGTGAACGCGGCCGGATTAATCAGGATATAGTCAATGTTGTCTTTAGCCTGATGAATACGGTCGATGATGACGTACTCGGCGTTAGATTGCAGACTGTCGAGCGTGACGTTAAGCGTTTCGGCTTCCGCGTTCAAGCGGCTAACGATCTGGGAAAGCGTCAGCGTGCCGTACTTCTCTGGCTCACGGGTGCCTAACATATTCAGGTTCGGGCCGTTTAAAAGCAAAATGCGAAACTTGTCAGTCATTGTGCTGCTATCTCCTGCTATTCTCGGGTAAAAAACAAAATATACCTTCGATGCGCGATTGTCACCTTTTCAGAGGCTCAAAAACCCCTTCAGGAAAACCAAGGTCGCACATTATAACTATTTCGTAGCATTTGGCAGCTAAATACTGGTCTTATCAGGGAAGATTATCAACTGCAATCGTGTAAAGAGCGTCGAACGTTAAAAGAATTGCGGTAAACCGCACACATCATGACGCTATCGCCACCACTGGCGGAACTTCTTATAACGACACAAAAGCAGGGCGATGGCGGCCCCGGTGTATATCAATGGTTGAGGCGAGATAATCTTCACTGACCACAGATAATGTATCGGTGCGAGGATCGCGACAAGATAGACGAAATTATGCAAAAGCTGCCAGCGTCGCCCTAATTTTCGCTGCATCGCCTGCGTTGAGGTCACAGCCAGCGCGAACAGAATCACAAAGCTAACCAGCCCCAGCAGTAAATAGGGCCGAGTGATGATCTCTTGACCGAGTAAAGATAAATTTTGAATGCCTAACTCCAGCACACTGTAGCTGGTGAGATGGACACAGGCCCACGCAAAGCACCATAGCCCGAGCAATCGGCGCGTGCGGATCAGCAAAGGTTGTTTAGCGTAGCGCGCCAGTGGCGAAATTAACAAGGTTGCCAGCAGAAATTTCAGAGCCATCCTACCGGTAAAATGCTGGATGTCTTTGACCGGATCGGCGCTTAATTGCCCCTGAGATACAGCCCAGAACAGCCAGACAAAAGGCAGAAATGCCGCAAGATGCAGCAAAACTTTCAGCCAGACCACCTGGTTAGCCGTTATCCTCATTAGAAATTCTCCCGCAAATTCATCCCGCGATATAACGACGCCACCTCATCGGCATAGCCGTTAAACAGCAACGTTGGCTGACGCTGAACATCCAGAATGCCACCTGAGCCGATAAAGCGTTCTGTCGCCTGTGACCAGCGCGGGTGATCCACGTGCGGGTTCACGTTGGCATAAAAGCCATATTCGTTCGGTGCGGCAAGGTTCCAGGTTGAGTCCGGGCGTTCACGGGTGAGTGTGATGCTGACGATGGATTTAATGCCTTTAAAGCCATATTTCCACGGCACGGTCAGGCGAATCGGTGCCCCATTTTGTGGAGGCAGCGCTTTGCCATAAACGCCAACGGTGAGTAATGTCAGAGGATTCATCGCCTCGTCCAGACGCAATCCTTCTATATAAGGATAGGCAAGTCCACCGCCGATAAATCGGTCCTTCTGCCCGGGCATATGTTCCGGTGAATAAAGCGTTTTAAACGCGACGTATTTGGCATTGCTGGTGGGTTCAACGGCGGCCAGCAGTTTATGCAACGGGAAGCCAATCCACGGGACCACCATCGACCACGCTTCAACGCAGCGCATACGGTAAATTCGCTCCTCCAGTGGGAAGCGTTTTGTCAGGTCGTCGTGATCGAGCGTCAGGGGTTTGGCGACTTCCCCCCCAATGGTTAATTTCCACGGGTTTGTGGGCAAACTTCCGGCGTTGGCCGCAGGGTCAGCTTTGTCGAGACCAAACTCATAGAAGTTATTGTAGCCGGTGACTTTATTTTCCGGCGTTAGGGCGAGCTTGCTCTGCCATTGCATGGGCTTATCAAAGGTTAGCGCGGGGCCAGATGGCGCAGGAGGTCGGTCGTTACCTTTAAACCAGTCGGTAAGGCTGGAGGCGTGAAGTGGGAGAGAAGCAGCAGCGGTGCCAATGCCCAACATCTTCAGGACCTGGCGGCGTTTTAGCATAAATACAGACTCGGCGGTGACGTCTGATTCGGTTAATTTTTTAGGGGTCATGATGCTCTCCGTCAGGCTTTTTTTTAAGCATGACGGAGGCAAAGTGTTATTGCGAATATATCACGAAAAATTGCAGATTAAGCAATCCTGACCAGCGTACGACCCTGGATCTGGTTGTTGATAATTTTGTCCGCGAAGGCTGGAGCCTGATCAAGGCTAATCTCCGTCGCGCTCTGGGCGAAGAATGATTCAGGCAGGTCAGTGACTAAACGCTGCCATGCCTGTGCACGACGCGCGGCAGGCGTCATGACCGAGTCGACGCCCTGTAAACGGATATTACGTAGAATAAATGGCATGACGGTTGTTGGCAGTGCGAAGCCGCCAGCTAAACCGCAGGCCGCCACGCAGCCACCGTAGTTCATCTGCGCCAGCACTTTAGCCAGCACTTTATCGCCTACGGTATCAACGGCGCCGGCCCAAATTTGTTTTTCCAGCGGACGAGTTTCGGCAAACTCGGCGCGGTCAATAATGCGGTTTGCGCCGAGAGCACGCAGGTAATCATGGGTACTCTCACGGCCAGAGACGGCTGCAACCTGATAGCCCAGTTTGTGCAGCAAAGCGATGGCGGTGCTGCCAACGCCACCGCTGGCGCCAGTCACCACAATTTCACCGTCTTCAGGATGAACGCCAGCATCTTCCAGCGCCATCACGCACAGCATGGCGGTAAAACCTGCTGTACCGATAATCATGGCCTTACGCCCATCTAAACCTGCCGGTTGTGGCACCAGCCAGTCACCGTTCACGCGTGCACGGCTGGACAGGCCGCCCCAATGGTTTTCGCCGACACCCCAGCCGGTTAGCAATACTTGCTGACCTGGCGTGTAACGAGCGTCGTCGCTGGCGTAAACTGTCCCGGCGAAATCAATGCCAGGCACCATTGGGAAATTGCGGATGATTTTGCCTTTGCCGGTGATGGCTAGCGCATCTTTATAGTTCAGGCTAGACCACTGTACATCGACGGTGACATTACCTTGCGGAAGCAGGCAGTCGTCAACGGTCTGCACTGCGGCGATGGTTTTGCCATCCTGCTGTTCTAAAATGAGTGCCTGCATAATCCTTCCTTACATGAACTGATAGTGAAAAAATCTACCAGGACTATACTCGTTTATCATCATTTGATGGCGATTTGGCGCAATAAATTGCCAGATCCGCCAGGTTTGGTAGTATGCCGACCTGGTACGATATGTTAGTGCTTACTTCTGGTAAGACACGGACGCTAGCTCCCGATATTCTATCGGGCACGATTAACCTACGGAGTTAACTCAGGGATGCGATTAACGACGAAGTTCTCAGCTTTTTTCACGCTCTTAACCGGGCTCACCATATTTGTAACGTTAATCGGTTCCTCACTGAGTTTTTATAACGGCATACAGTACAAGATAGCCAATCGTGTGCAGGCCGTTGCCACCGTGCTGGATAACCGTTTAATCAACACCTCCTTCGATGAGCTGGATACTCAGCTTGATGAAATCATGGTGCCGCTCGATATCGTGCGCATCGACTTTACGCTTGATGGTAAGTCGCTATTCCACCACTCGCGGAACAGCAGTTACCTACCGATGGGCAGCCATTATCAGTTCCGTGAGATGGATGTCCCCTCACTCAAGCACCCTGGCATGATTATCCATCTGGTCTATCAGGATCCGATGGCAAACTACTTCCGCTCGCTAATGACTACCGCCCCGTTGACCGTGACCATTGCTTTTATGGTGCTGGTGGTATTTATCGCCGTGCGTTGGCTGCGTCGACAATTGGCGGGTGAAGAGTTACTGGAACTGCGCGCGATTCGTATTCTGAATGGTGAGCGTGGCGCGAAGGCGAAAGGTAATATCCACGAATGGCCGACCCGTACCAGTAGTGCGCTGGATACGCTGCTTTCTGAAGTTCAGTTCGCCGGTGAACAGCGCAGCCGCCTCGACACCCTTATTCGCTCTTATGCTGCGCAGGATTCAAAAACGGGGCTCAGTAACCGTCTGTTCTTTGATAACCAGCTCGCGACGCTGCTTGATGATCAGGAAAATGTCGGTTCGCACGGTATTGTCATGATGATCCGCCTGCCTGATTTCGACTTCCTGCGTGACAACTGGGGACGTGCGGCGGCGGAGGAACATGTCTTTACGCTGATTAATCTGCTCTCCACCTTTATTATGCGCTACCCGGGCGCGTTGCTGGCGCGCTACCGCCGCAGTGATTTCACCGTTTTGCTCCCGCACCGTACCTTAAAAGAGGCGGACAGCATCGCCGGACAATTGCTAAAAGCGATCGATGGATTGCCCCTGACGAAAATCCTCGACCGTGACGACATGATGCATATCGGTATTTGTGCCTGGCGAAGCGGGCAGACGACCGAGCAGGTGATGGAGCATGCCGAGGCTGCCGTGCGTAACGCGGTGCTTCAGGGCAGTAATAGCTGGGCAATCTACGATGATTCACTACCGGAAAAAGGTCGTGGTAACGTCCGCTGGCGCACCCTAATTGAGCAGATGCTTAGCCGCGGCGGCCCGCGTATCTACCAAAAACCGGCGGTAACGCTCGACGGTAACGTGCATCACCGGGATCTCCTGTGCCGAATATTTGATGGTAAAGAAGAGGTGATTGCCGCTGAATATCTGCCGATGGTACTAGAGTTTGGGCTGGGTGAAGAATATGACCGTCAGCAGATTGGTCGGCTGATCCCATTCCTTGGATTCTGGCCGCAAGAAAATCTGGCGATTCAGGTGACGGTAGAGTCGTTGATCCGCCCTCGTTTTCAACGTTGGTTGCGTGATACTTTAATGCAGTGCGAAAAATCGCAACGCCGACGGATTATTTTTGAACTTGCAGAGGTAGATGTCTGTCAACATATCACTCGGTTACAACCAGTCGTCCGATTAATTCATGCATTAGGCGTTCGGGTTGCGGTAACTCAGGCGGGTTTAGCCTTAGTGAGTACTAGCTGGATTAAGCAGCTTGAGATTGAACTGATTAAGATTGATCCTGTGCTAGTGCGAAATATTGAAAAACGGAGTCAAAACCAACTGCTGGTTCAAAGTCTGGTGGAAGCGTGTAAAGGAACGTCAATACAGGTTTTCGCGGCTGGCGTCCGCAGTCGGGGTGAGTGGCAGGTGCTGACTGAATGCGGAGTTTTCGGCGGTCAGGGTGATTTTTTTGCCGCCTCACAGCCACTTGACTCAAATGTGAAAAAATATTCGCAAAGATATTCGGTTTGACCTGCTGTTTAACGTGTTTATCACGTAGAATGACGCGCGCGGTTTTTTCTGGGAGTGTGCATGTCTGCTCGCCGGTAAAACCACGCATCACGCATGTGACGACCTTTGACAGGTACAAATCCAGGATGGAGCGGCAGTGAGTCTCCCTGCACTGAAGGAGTCAGGTTGGATTTGTAACAAAGGTAACGAACTGCACTAATTTTCACCGTTGCAGATGATTTTTGCGCCTTGTCGCTGCCACGTGTGGTTGGTAAAGTAAGCGGATTTTATTTTTCCGCCCCAGCTTTCAGGATTATCCCTTAGTATGTTGAAAAAATTTCGTGGCATGTTTTCCAATGACCTGTCCATTGACCTGGGTACCGCGAATACCCTGATTTACGTAAAAGGACAAGGCATCGTATTGAATGAGCCTTCCGTTGTCGCCATTCGTCAGGACCGTGCCGGTTCTCCGAAAAGCGTGGCTGCCGTTGGTCATGACGCCAAACAGATGCTGGGCCGTACGCCGGGCAATATCGCGGCAATTCGTCCGATGAAAGACGGCGTTATCGCTGACTTCTTCGTCACCGAGAAAATGCTCCAGCACTTCATCAAACAGGTTCACAGCAACAGCTTTATGCGCCCAAGCCCGCGTGTACTGGTGTGTGTACCGGTTGGCGCAACTCAGGTTGAACGTCGTGCAATCCGTGAATCCGCTCAGGGTGCCGGTGCGCGTGAAGTGTTCCTGATCGAAGAGCCAATGGCTGCGGCAATCGGTGCGGGTCTGCCAGTTTCTGAAGCAACCGGTTCTATGGTTGTGGATATCGGTGGTGGTACCACTGAAGTGGCCGTTATCTCCCTGAACGGTGTGGTTTACTCCTCTTCCGTGCGTATCGGCGGCGACCGCTTCGATGAAGCCATCATTAATTATGTGCGTCGTAACTACGGCTCACTGATTGGTGAAGCGACCGCAGAACGTATCAAACACGAAATCGGCTCTGCTTATCCGGGCGACGAAGTGCGTGAAATCGAAGTGCGTGGTCGTAACCTGGCTGAAGGCGTTCCGCGTGGCTTTACGCTGAACTCCAACGAGATCCTCGAAGCGCTGCAGGAACCACTGACCGGCATCGTGAGTGCAGTCATGGTTGCACTGGAACAGTGTCCACCAGAGCTGGCTTCTGATATCTCCGAGCGCGGTATGGTGCTGACCGGCGGTGGTGCGCTGCTGCGTAACCTCGATCGTCTGTTAATGGAAGAAACCGGTATTCCAGTCGTTGTTGCTGAAGATCCGCTGACCTGCGTAGCGCGTGGTGGCGGCAAGGCGCTGGAAATGATCGACATGCACGGCGGCGACTTGTTTAGCGAAGAGTAGTCAGCATGAAGTTCAGGGTAGCCAACGGGCTACCCTTAATTTCACTGACACGAGAATACGCATAGCCTATGAAGCCCATTTTTAGCCGTGGCCCGTCGCTACAGATTCGCCTTATCCTGGCGGTGCTGGTGGCGCTGGGTGTCATTATCGCCGACAGTCGTCTGGGTATGTTCAGTCAAATTCGAACGTACATGGATACTGCCGTCAGTCCTTTCTACTTTATCTCTAATGGTCCTCGTGAATTGCTCGATAGCGTTTCTCAAACGCTGGCTTCACGCGATCAGCTTGAGCTTGAAAACCGCGCATTACGTCAGGAGTTACTGTTAAAAAACAGCGACCTGCTGATGCTCGGTCAATACAAACAGGAAAATGCCCGTTTACGTGAACTGTTAGGTTCACCGCTGCGCCAGGATGAACAAAAAATGGTGACGCAGGTGATCTCAACGGTTAACGACCCTTACAGTGACCAGATGGTTATCGACAAGGGTAGCGTGAACGGTGTCTATGAAGGTCAGCCGGTTATCAGTGACAAAGGCGTTGTCGGCCAGGTTGTTGCGGTAGCAAAACTGACCAGCCGGGTGCTGCTGATTTGCGATGCCACCCATGCGCTACCGATTCAGGTTTTACGTAACGATATCCGCGTCATTGCTGCTGGCAACGGCTGCACTGACGATCTGCAACTGGAACATCTGCCTGCCAATACCGACATTCGTGTCGGCGATGTGCTGGTGACTTCAGGTTTAGGCGGACGCTTCCCGGAAGGCTATCCGGTTGGCGTGGTTTCCTCCGTTAAGCTGGACACGCAGCGTGCGTACACGGTAATTCAGGCGCGTCCAACCGCGGGTCTGCAACGCTTGCGCTATCTGTTGTTATTGTGGGGAGCAGACCGTAACGGCTCCAACCCAATGACGCCGGGAGAGGTGCACCGCGTGGCCAACGAACGTCTGATGCAGATGATGCCTCAGGTTCTGCCATCGCCTGAAACGATGGGCCCGCAACTGCCCGCACCGGCGACAGGTATCACTACACCGCCAGCGGTGACGACGCCACCACCTCCAGCAAGGGGGCAATAGTGGCAAGTTATCGCAGCCAGGGACGCTGGGTCATCTGGCTCTCGTTTCTTATTGCACTGCTGCTACAGGTCATGCCCTGGCCGGAAAACCTGACGGTTTTCCGGCCGAATTGGGTTCTGCTTATTCTGCTTTACTGGTCGCTGGCGCTGCCGCACCGGGTGAATGTAGGTACCGGCTTTGTGATGGGTGCCATACTGGACTTAATCAGTGGTTCAACGCTTGGCGTACGCGCGCTCTCGTTGAGCATCGTGGCCTATCTGGTGGCGCTCAAATATCAGCTGTTTCGTAACCTGGCGCTCTGGCAACAGGCGCTGGTGGTCATGATGCTTTCTCTCGCCACGGATATTATTGTTTTCTGGTCAGAGTTTTTAGTGATCAACGTCTCTTTCCGTCCGGAAGTGTTCTGGAGTAGTGTAGTTAATGGCGTGCTCTGGCCGTGGATCTTTCTTCTGATGCGTAAAGTTCGCCAGCAATTTGCCGTTCAATAAGGTCGTTATGGTATCTCTCTATCTTGCTTCAGGTTCCCCACGTCGCCAGGAACTTCTCACACAGCTCGGTATTTCGTTTGAGAAAGTGGTTCCCGGTATTGAAGAACTGCGCCGTCCTGATGAGTCGGCGCAGCACTATGTGGCACGACTGGCGCGAGAGAAAGCCCAGGCTGGCGTGGCGTTAACTCGCGACGATCTCCCTGTTCTGGGAGCTGATACCATTGTCATCCTTAACGGCGAAGTGCTGGAGAAACCGCGTGATGCTGCTCATGCAGCGGTCATGTTGCGTATGCTCTCTGGGAAGACCCACCAGGTGATGACCGCCGTCGCGCTGGCGGATAGCCAGCACACGCTCGACTGCCTGGTGGTGACCGAAGTCACTTTCCGGACGCTGTCTGATGATGACATCACAGACTATGTTTTGAGCGGCGAACCTTTAGATAAAGCAGGTGCATACGGTATTCAAGGGCTGGGTGGCTGTTTCGTCAGGAAGATAAATGGCAGCTATCACGCCGTAGTCGGCTTACCGCTGGTGGAAACGTATGAGTTGCTGAGTAACTTTAACTCGCTACGTGATAAAAGGGATAAACATGACGGCTGAACTATTAGTGAACGTGACGCCATCGGAAACGCGAGTGGCGTATATCGATGGCGGCATTTTGCAGGAAATTCATATTGAGCGTGAGGCGCGACGTGGAATAGTAGGCAATATCTACAAAGGTCGCGTCAGTCGGGTTTTACCGGGTATGCAGGCGGCTTTTGTAGATATTGGCCTCGATAAGGCGGCATTCCTCCATGCCTCCGACATTATGCCGCATACCGAATGTGTTGCCGGTGAAGAGCAAAAACAGTTCACCGTTCGCGATATCTCCGAATTGGTTCGTCAGGGCCAGGATCTGATGGTGCAGGTGGTCAAAGATCCTCTCGGCACGAAAGGTGCGCGTCTGACTACCGACATCACCTTACCATCCCGCTATCTGGTCTTTATGCCCGGCGCTTCGCACGTCGGTGTTTCCCAACGTATTGATAGTGAAGTCGAACGTGACCGTTTAAAGAAGGTCGTCGCTGACTACTGTGATGAGCAGGGCGGCTTTATTATCCGTACCGCTGCTGAAGGGGTGTGCGAAGAGGATTTAGCCTCTGATGCCGCCTACCTGAAACGCGTCTGGACGAAAGTGATGGAGCGTAAAAAACGCCCGCAGACGCGTTACCAGATGTACGGTGAACTGGCGCTGGCGCAGCGTGTGCTACGTGATTTTGCCGATGCTAAGCTTGATAAAATCCGCGTCGACTCGCGCCTGACCTATGAAGCGCTGCTGGAATTTACCGCTGAGTACATTCCAGAGATGACCCGCAAGCTGGAACATTACAGCGGTCGCCAACCGATTTTCGACCTCTACGACGTGGAAAATGAAATCCAGCGGGCGCTGGAACGTAAGGTGGAACTAAAGTCCGGCGGCTACCTGATTATCGACCAGACCGAAGCGATGACCACCGTCGACATCAACACCGGGGCCTTTGTCGGTCACCGAAATCTTGATGACACCATTTTCAATACTAATATTGAAGCGACGCAGGCGATTGCGCGTCAGCTCCGTCTGCGCAATCTCGGCGGCATTATCATCATCGACTTTATCGATATGAGTAACGAAGATCACCGTCGCCGGGTGCTGCACTCTTTAGAGCAGGCGCTCAGTAAAGACCGGGTGAAAACCAGCGTCAATGGCTTCTCGCCGCTGGGCCTGGTGGAGATGACCCGTAAGCGGACGCGTGAAAGCGTCGAGCATGTGCTGTGCAATGAATGCCCGACCTGCCACGGCCGAGGGACGGTGAAAAGCGTTGAGACGGTATGCTACGAAATCATGCGTGAAATTGTCCGTGTTCATCACGCTTATGATTCCGATCGCTTCCTGGTGTATGCGTCACCTTCGGTTGCCGATACGCTGAAGGGGGAAGAGTCCCACGCGCTTGCGGAAGTGGAAATATTTGTCGGCAAGCAGGTTAAAGTCCAGATCGAACCGCTCTATAACCCGGAGCAGTTTGACGTGGTTATGATGTAAACGCAGCCTGCTGCAACCCAAGGAGAGATGCGTGAGGCGATTGCCGGGGATTTTACTGCTCACTGCTGCCACACTGATTGTGATTATCGCGCTGCTGGTGAGTGGCCTGCGTCTTGCCTTGCCGCATCTGGACGCCTGGCGCCCGACGCTATTGGGGAAAATTGAGGCGGCAACCGGGCTACCGGTGTCCGCTTCGCAGCTCAATGCCAGCTGGCAGACTTTCGGCCCAACGCTGGATGTACGCGATATTAAAGCCGGGCTGACCGATGGCGGTGAGCTGTCCATCAAACGCGCCTCAATGGCGCTGGATGTCTGGCAAAGTCTGCTTCATATGCGCTGGCAGTTCCGCGAACTGACCTTCTGGCAGCTGCAAATCCACACCAATACTCCACTGCAAAAAAACGACGGCGGTGAGAGTCTTAAAAGCGATCGCGTGGCCGATCTTTTCCTGCGCCAGTTCGATCACTTCACCCTCCGTGATAGCCACTTAAGTTTCCTGACCCTTTCGGGCCAGCGTGCTGAGCTGGCGATCCCGCAACTGACCTGGGTCAACGATAAAAACCGTCACCGCGCCGAAGGTGAGCTGAGCCTTTCCAGCCTCACCGGTCAGCACGGGGTGATGAAAGTTCGTATGGACATGCGCGATGAAAATGGCCTGCTGAATAAGGGCCGTCTGTGGTTGCAGGCTGACGATATTGACGTCAAGCCGTGGCTGGGTCGCTGGATGCAGGACAATATTGCGCTGACCAGCGCTCGCTTTAGCCTCGAGGGCTGGGCATCGCTGGATAAAGGCGAAATCTCTGCCGGCGACGTCTGGCTTAAGAAAGGCGGCGCGAGCTGGCAGGGCGACAAGCAGGAACACCGTCTAACAGTCGATAACCTGACCGCGCACCTGTCGCGGGAAAAAGAAGGGTGGGAATTCCGTATTCCCGACACCCGTATCACCATTGACGATACCCCGTGGCCACGGGGTGCTTTGGCGCTGGCGTGGATCCCAGAGCAGGAAGTGGGTGGGCCGAATAACCAACGTAGCGACGAGCTGCGTATCCGCGCCAGTCACCTGTCACTGGCCGGGTTGAACGGGCTGCTGCCGATCGCTGAAAACTTGTCGCCAGAGGTGGCGGATATCTGGCGAACCACCCAGCCGACCGGCATGGTAGATGCGCTGGCGATTGATATCCCCTTACAAAATGCGAATAAAATCCGCTTTAACGCGAGCTGGGAGGATCTGGCCTGGAAACAGTGGAAGCTGCTACCCGGGGCTGAGCATGTCTCCGGAAACGTCGCGGGCAGTGTCGAAAACGGTTCTCTGCATGTGGCGATGCAAAAAGCGCTCATGCCGTACGAACACGTCTTCCGCGCACCGCTGGAGATTGCCGACGGTGTGGCGACCCTCAATTGGGTGAATAACGACAAAGGCTTTATGCTTGACGGTCGCAATATCGACGTGCAGGCGACCGGCGTACGAGCGGCGGGCGGTTTCCGCTATCTGCAACCGAAAGATGACCAGCCGTGGCTTGGCATTCTGGCGGGGATCAGCACCAACGATGGCGGTCAGGCGTGGCGGTACTTCCCTGAAAATCTAATGGGGAAAGAGCTGGTAGATTACCTGAGCGGGGCGATACAAGCCGGTAAGGCCGAGAACGCAACGCTGGTTTATGGCGGCAACCCGCACCAGTTCCCGTATCCACATAATGAAGGGCAGTTCCAGGTTTATGTCCCACTAAAAGACGCGACCTTTGAGTTTCAGCCAGACTGGCCGGCCTTAACGCACCAGGACATTGATCTTAATTTTATCAACGCTGGTCTGTGGATGAAGGCAGATAAAGCCACGCTGGGCGGCGTGACCGCCACTCATCTTGACGCCTCGATTCCCGACTACGCCAAAGAGAAGCTGCTGATTAGCGCAGATATCAATGGGCCGGGTAACGCAGTTGGCCCGTATTTCAAAGAGACACCGCTCAGTAAGTCATTAGGCGCGACGCTCGACGAGCTACAGCTCGATGGCGACGTGAGTGCTCGCTTACATCTGGACATTCCGCTGGACGGAAAACTGGTTACCGCGACCGGGGATGTGGCGCTCGATAACAACAGTCTGTTTATCAAGCCGCTAGACAGTACCCTGCACAACCTTAAAGGCCGGTTCAGCTTTAACAATGGCAACCTGACCAGCGAGCTGATGACCGCAACCTGGTTTAACCAACCGCTTAACGTCAATTTCACCACCACTGAAGGGGCGAAAGCCTATCAGGTTGGCGTGGATATGCAGGCGGATTGGCAGCCTGCGCGCACCGGCGTGTTGCCAAAACAGCTTAGCGATGCGCTGAAAGGCAATGTACCGTGGAAAGGGAATGTTGCCATCGAACTGCCTTATAACGGTAGTGCGACCTATAAAGTGGGAATTACCGGTGACTTGAAAAATGTGAGTAGTTACTTACCTTCTCCAGCAGACAAAGCTGCTGGGGAGCCTTTGCCGCTGAAAATGAATGTCGACGGTAACCTACGCAGTTTTAATCTGACCGGGAATGTCGGTTCAACGAATCATCTCAACAGCCGCTGGCTATTGGGTAACAAGCTGAAGCTGGAGAACGCTATCTGGGCATCGGATAGTCGAACCATCCCACCGCTGCCGCCAACGCCAGGCGTGGAACTCAACCTGCCGCCGATGGATGGTGCGCAGTGGTTGGCGCTGTTCCAGCAAGGTGCGGCGGATAGCGTGAGCACTGCGGCCGCTTTCCCGCAAAATATCACCTTACGTACACCATCGCTGACCTTTGCCGGTCAGCAGTGGAATAACCTGAGCCTCGTGTCACAGCCGACGGCGGGCGGTACGCGCGTTGAAGCGCAGGGGCGCGAAATTAACGCCAGCCTGACGATGAAAGATGCCACGCCATGGCAGGCGACGGTGCGCTATCTCTACTATAACCCGTCGGTAAACCCGATAGCGGCGCCTGCAACGGTGACGGCAAAGAGCCAGCCGACGAGTAATCCGATAGATTTCCACGGCTGGCCGGATCTTCAGTTGCGCTGTGTTGAGTGCTGGTTGTGGGGACAGAAGTATGGGCGAATTGACGGCGATTTCAGCGTCAAAGGCGACACCTTATCGCTGGATAACGGTTTGATCGACACCGGGTTTGGGCGACTGACTGCCGATGGCGTCTGGGTGAACTCACCTGCGGGTCAGCGTACGTCGCTGAAGGGAAAAATTCACGGCAATAATATTGACGACGCGGTGGGTTTCTTTGGTGTTTCTACGCCGATTCGCGATTCTTCCGTTGATGTGGACTACGATTTACATTGGCGGGATAAACCGTGGCAACCGGACATTGCCTCGCTAAACGGTATTCTGAAAGCGCATGTTGGCAAAGGGCAGTTTACCGATATCTCGACTGGACATGCCGGGCAACTGCTGCGTCTTCTGAGTGTTGATGCGCTGCTGCGTAAGCTGCGCTTTGATTTTAGCGACACTTTTAGTGAAGGTTTCTACTTTGACTCCATCCGCAGTACCGCGTGGATCAAAGACGGTGTATTGAATACAGACGACACGCTGGTGGACGGCCTGGAGGCAGATATTGCCATGAAAGGCTCGGTCAACCTGGTGCGTCGTGAACTGAATATGGAAGCGATCGTAGCGCCTGAAATCTCGGCCACAGTGGGCGTCGCCACGGCCTTTGTGGTGAACCCGATCATTGGCGCGGCGGTCTTTGCGGCAACGAAGGTTCTGGGGCCGCTGTGGAACAAGGTGTCGATTCTGCGCTACCGCATCACCGGCCCGATTGATAAGCCGCAAATTAATGAAGTGCTGCGCCAGCCGCGTAGCAATGATAAAAAGCCATGATTTGACGTAAGCTTCGAATTGCCTCAATCTCATAACACTATACACAAAATCATTCAAGTTGCCTCAAGGCGGCAAGGGAGTGAATCCCCAGGAGCGTACATAAGTACGTGACTGGGGTGAATGAGCGCGGCCAACGCAGAAGCAACTTGAATGATGAAGTGTATAACACCCGGAATACAGGCCCGAAATGCGTAAGACGCGCGGGCATCAACGAGTAGCGAAATAATGAGTCTAAATCTGGTAAGTGAACAATTGCTGGCGGCAAATGGCCTGAATCATCAGGATCTTTTTGCCATTCTTGGTCAACTCACTGAGCGCCGTCTTGACTATGGCGATCTCTATTTTCAGTCCAGCTATCACGAATCCTGGGTTTTAGAAGACCGCATCATTAAAGATGGCTCTTACAATATCGACCAGGGCGTTGGGGTTCGCGCGGTGAGCGGCGAGAAAACCGGTTTTGCCTACGCCGATCAGATTAGCCTGCTGGCGCTGGAGCAAAGCGCGCAAGCCGCGCGTACGATTGTGCGTGATACCGGCAATGGCAAGGTGCAGACACTCGGCGCGGTAGAATACTCGCCGCTGTACACCACGCTTGACCCGCTGCAGAGCATGACTCGTGAAGAGAAGCTAGATATTCTGCGTCGCGTCGACAAAGTTGCCCGTGCTGAAGATAAGCGCGTGCAGGAAGTGACCGCCAGCCTGACCGGCGTGTATGAGCTTATCCTGGTGGCTGCGACTGACGGTACGCTGGCGGCGGATGTTCGCCCACTGGTGCGCCTGTCGGTGAGCGTGCAGGTTGAAGATGATGGTAAACGTGAACGCGGCGCGAGCGGCGGCGGCGGTCGTTTTGGTTACGACTATTTCCTCGCTGACCTCGACGGTGAAGTTCGTGCCGATGCGTGGGCGAAAGAAGCCGTGCGCATGGCGCTGGTTAACCTGTCGGCGGTCGCGGCTCCAGCCGGAACGCTGCCGGTTGTGTTGGGTGCTGGCTGGCCGGGTGTACTGCTGCATGAAGCCGTTGGTCATGGTCTGGAAGGCGACTTTAACCGTCGTGGCACGTCGGTATTCAGCGGTCAGATGGGGCAGTTAGTTGCCTCCGAGCTGTGTACTATCGTGGATGACGGCACGATGACCGACCGTCGTGGATCCGTGGCGATTGACGATGAAGGCACGCCGGGTCAGTACAACACGCTTATCGAAAACGGCATCCTCAAAGGGTACATGCAAGACAAGCTTAATGCGCGTCTGATGGGCGTTGCGCCAACCGGTAACGGTCGTCGCGAATCCTACGCACACCTCCCGATGCCGCGCATGACCAACACCTATATGCTGGCGGGTAAATCAACGCCGCAGGAAATTATCGAATCCGTTGAGTATGGCCTGTATGCGCCGAACTTCGGCGGCGGTCAGGTGGATATCACCTCCGGTAAGTTCGTCTTCTCCACCTCAGAAGCCTACCTGATTGAAAACGGTAAGGTGACTAAAGCGGTGAAAGGCGCGACGTTGGTAGGTTCCGGTATCGAAACCATGCAGCAGGTGTCGATGGTCGGTAATGACCTGAAGCTGGATAACGGTGTGGGCGTGTGCGGCAAAGAAGGTCAAAGCCTGCCGGTTGGCGTGGGTCAACCCACGCTGAAGGTGGATAATTTGACGGTGGGCGGCACGGCCTGACCTGAACTGTTTTGAAAGCGAATGGCGCACCTCTAAAAGGTGCGCCATTTTTTTATCGTGAATGGTCCAAAGGTATCTCAGGATCGGGTTCGTGAGTGATGCGGTTACGCAAGTCACGACGAATAATTTCAATAGACCAGAACCAAATCAGATGGCCCACGATTTCTGATACATGTTCGTACCATGGAAGTTCGAAGAGTGGGGGCGTCAGGCCCATCAGAGGGAACGAGAGCATATGGACAAAAAGCTGAGCTAAAGCACCGGCGAGCAAACCTTGCCAGAGTTTTATTTTAGGGAAAACTTCGGCGACTACACAATAGCCTAATGCGAACACGATTGAGAAAATAATATGTGTCACGCCGACCCAGTTAAATATATGTCCAGCGAATGTGTAAACGGTTGCATTAGGGTCAACGACACCCAGCCAATCACGTAAAAATACATAAGGTGGATTGAGGAAATTACGCGAACAATCAATTTGCCCTGCTGCCCGGATTAATTGTTCTGGCGCGCATGCCCCGCTGAATAAATCGGTTGGGCTACGTGGAGGTAACGGAACTTCTGCTCCCCATTTCACAAATGCGGAGACAATCCCGGCAATGAGCCCAATGAATGCGGCAAGTCCATAGCGCCTACGTGAAGGCGGTGTTTGTTCAAATAAGTTCATTCTGTGTCCTTGTTTAAAAGTGGCCTAAAAAATACCCTTATTATTTCTATTTTTAATAAAAAACTGTCTAAGTATCAGACAACGTAGAAGATAGTCTCGGAATGATAACCGTGTCAATTCGCTAAACATGATAGTCGTCCTGAATTACCATGGCGGTAATTCAGAAAATATTCATGTAAGACATGTCACTTGAGTTATTTAGTTTGGAAGGATGTGTTTTTGAATTACGGCTTTCCTCGCCCTCTCATTTCTTGAAACAATGCCGCCACTTCTACAAAATATTCAGTGAGATAGTTAATACAGACCTGGACCTTCAGCGGGAGTTTGTCCTTTTCGGTATACAGTGCGTACACAGGGCGCGGGTCGGATTGATAACGCGGTAATAAGATCTCCACCTCCCCTCGGTTGATCTCATCAATGGCCCACATCAGCGGCACGTAGGCGAGCCCAGCACCGGCGGATAGCCAACGGGTTAGCGTCATCGGATCGTTAGTCACAAAACGTCCTTGTGGGATGAGACGCGTGGAGATCCCTTCCGGAGCGATCAGTTCAAATTCGTTATCCGGGCGCACGCTGTATTCTAGCCATGAGTGGTTGGCTAAATCGGCCGGTTTTTCAGGAATCCCCGCATGCTGTAAATAACTTTTTGCCGCGCAGACCACCATCGGCATTGCGCCGAGACGGCGTGAGAAAAGGCTGGAATCCTGCAACGCCCCTACGCGGATGACCACATCCAGACCATCGGCGATAAGATCCGGCGCTGGGATCCCGGTGACCAGGTTTATCGACAGGCCCGGGTATTTTTTCAACATATCGGCGGTGATCCGGGCAAGGACATTTTGTGCCATAGTTGAAGAACACCCCACGCGCAGGGTACCAATGGGGGTGTTGTTAAATGCGTAAAGCTGCTCATGCACTTCCTGTGCTTCGAAAAGCATGCGGCGGCAGCCCTGATAGTAAATTTTACCGGCTTCTGTCAGACCAATGCTGCGTGTACTGCGGTTAAGCAGTTTTACCTGGAGTTCATCTTCCAGTTTAGAGACAGTCTGGCTGATGGATGAAACGCTCATTTGTAGCTGTCGTGCCGCGGCGGTAAAGGAGCCTTGCTCAACAACTTTGGCAAATACCGACATCCGTTTTAATCGTTCCATTGTTCACTCTGGCTTAAAAGTGATTTGCATCACACTATGTAGATAAGGCTATAACAGTTACGCTAAAATACTGTTAGTTGCATAACTAAATTTCCAATCTCACCTGCATGCTAGTCTAGTAAGGTCAACATGAGCCTGTTTCCTGTGATCGTGATTTTCGGTCTCTCTTTCCCACCGATCTTTTTTGAGCTGCTTTTATCGCTCGCTATTTTTTGGCTGGTGCGTCGAGTGCTGACGCCAACCGGGATCTATGATTTTGTCTGGCATCCCGCGTTGTTCAACACTGCACTGTATTGCTGCCTGTTTTATTTGATATCACGTTTGTTTGTTTGAGGTAGATGTGAAAACACTAACAAGAAATATCTCCCGTACCGCTATTACGGTGATACTGGTCATCCTGGCGTTCATCGCAATTTTCCGCGCCTGGGTCTATTACACCGAATCCCCATGGACGCGCGATGCCCGCTTTAGCGCAGATGTCGTTGCCATTGCCCCGGATGTCTCGGGTCTGATTACCGAGGTGCAGGTAAAGGATAACCAACTGGTAGCGAAAAATCAGGTTCTGTTTGTGATTGACCAGCCACGTTATCAAAAAGCGCTCGCCGAAGCACAAGCTGATGTGTCGTACTACCAGGCGCTGGCTGAAGAGAAAAATCGTGAAGCCGGACGTCGTAACAAGCTGGGCATCAGCGCCATGTCGCGCGAAGAAATTGACCAGTCTAACAACGTGCTGCAAACCGTCTTACACCAGTTAGCGAAAGCCGAGGCGACGCGTGACCTCGCGCGTCTCGACCTTGACCGCACGGTAATTCGTGCACCTGCTGATGGTTGGGTGACGAACCTTAACGTCTACACCGGCGAATTTATTAACCGTGGTTCAACGGCGGTTGCGCTCGTCAAACAGCACTCCTTCTACGTGATGGCCTACCTGGAAGAGACCAAACTTGAAGGCGTACGTCCGGGCTATCGTGCGGAAGTCACGCCGCTGGGCAGCAATCATGTGCTCAAAGGCACCGTCGATAGCGTCGCGGCAGGCGTGACCAACGCCAGCAGCAGCGTCGATAGCAAAGGCATGGCGACCATCGACTCCAATCTGGAGTGGGTTCGTCTGGCGCAGCGCGTGCCGGTACGCATTCATCTCGATCAGGAACCAGGCAATTTGTGGCCTGCGGGCACCACCGCGACAGTGGTTATCACCGGTGCAAAAGATCGTGATGCCAGCCAGATGAGCTTCTTCCAGAAGCTGGCCCTACGCCTGCGTGAATTCGGTTAATCACCATGGGCATTTTCAGTATTGCCAACCAGCATATCCGCTTTGCCGTCAAACTGGCTTGCGCGGTGGTGCTGGCGCTGTTCGTCGGCTTCCATTTTCAGCTTGAAACACCCCGTTGGGCGGTGCTGACCGCGGCTATCGTGGCGGCGGGCCCTGCGTTTGCGGCGGGGGGGGAACCCTACGCGGGGGCGATTCGCTATCGCGGGATGCTGCGTATTGTCGGGACGTTTATCGGCTGTATCGCTGCGCTGGTGATTATCATCACCATGATCCGCGCGCCGCTGCTGATGCTGCTCGTCTGTAGCATCTGGGCCGGATTCTGTACCTGGATCTCTTCGCTCGTGCGCGTTGAGAACTCATACGCGTGGGGACTGTCCGGTTATACGGCGCTCATTATCGTTATTACTATTCAGGCAGAACCACTGCTGACGCCGCAGTTTGCGGTGGAGCGGTGCAGTGAGATCGTGTTGGGGATCATCTGCGCGATCGTTGCCGATCTGCTGTTCTCGCCGCGATCGATCAAAAAAGAGATCGACAACGAACTCGATGCGATGCTTATCGATCAATATCGCCTGATGCAGCTGTGTGTGCAGCATGGCGATAGCGATGAAATGGATAAAGCCTGGCATGCGCTGGTTCGCCGCACCACTGCGCTGGAAGGGATGCGCAGCAACCTCAAGATGGAATCTTCACGCTGGGCGCGTGCGAGCCGTCGCTTGAAGGCACTGAATACTGTGTCGTTGACCATGGTGACCCAGGCCTGTGAAACCTTCATTATGCAGAACTCGCGACCGGAGCTGGTGACGGATGCGTATCGTGAGCTGTTCGAAGAACCGGTCGAAACGGTGCAGGATGTACATCGCCAACTGAAACGTATGCGCCGCGTGCTGGCGTGGACGGGGGAACATGATACGCCCGTCACCATCTACAGCTGGGTGGGAGCGGCGACGCGTTATCTGCTGCTCAAACGCGGGGTGATTGGCAATGCCAAAATCAGCGCCCGCGAAGAAGAGATCCTACAAAGCGAAGTGGTTGTGCGCCCGGACTCTGCCGAGCGTCATCATGCGATGATTAACTTCTGGCGTACCACGGTCTCGTGTGCGCTGGGGATCTTGTTCTGGCTGTGGACCGGCTGGACATCCGGTAGCGGCGCGATGGTGATGATAGCCGTCGTGACCTCACTGGCGATGCGCCTGCCGAATCCGCGCATGGTGGCGATAGACTTTATCTACGGAACAATTGCCGCGCTTCCGCTTGGCGCACTCTACTTCCTGGTGATCATCCCTGCTACCCAGCAAAGTATGCTGCTGTTGTGTATTAGCCTGGCGGCAATGTGTTTCTTTATTGGGATTGAGGTACAAAAACGCCGACTGGGCTCGATGGGGGCGCTAGCCAGTACCATCAACATCCTGGTGCTGGATAACCCGATGACCTTCCACTTCAGCCAGTTCCTCGATAGTGCATTAGGTCAGATTGTCGGCTGCTTCATGGCGTTCCTCGTCATTCTGCTTATCCGCGATAACTCACGGCTGCGCACGGGGCGCGTGCTCCTGAACCAGTTTGTGTTTGCAGCGGTATCGGCAATGACGACCAACATGGCGCGGCGTAAAGAAAACCATCTTCCGGGACTCTATCAGCAACTCTTTTTGCTGTTGAACAAGTTCCCCGGTGATATTGCCAAGTTCCGCCTGGCGCTGACGCTGATTATCGCTCACCAACGCCTGCGTGATGCGCCTATACCGGTGAATGACGATCTCTCAGCCTTCCACCGCCAGCTTCGCCGCACCGCTGACCGGGTAATCTCTGCCAGCAATGATAATAAACGCCGCTACTACTTTACCCGCTTACTGGGCGAGTTAGAGGTGTATCAGCAGAAGCTTCGTACCTGGGATGCGCCAGCGCAAGTCACCGAGCCGGTTGAGCGACTGGTATTAATGCTGCATAAATACCAGAGTGCGCTCACCATTAATTAAGTTTTTATCCCTCATGTAGCCCGGCCAAGCGCAGCGCCGCCGGGTTAGCCACTCTATATCCCCGATGTAAATGTCACTTTCAGCATTCTGGTAACTGTCCCCCTAAAAGCGATAGCTATACTTAAACTGAGACACTTTTCAGGAGGATGTAATGACAACGCTTGCACTGCATGACAACGATCTTTTTCAGACCGGTTATCTGGTTAATGGTGAATGGCGCAAGCTTGATACCACCTTTGACGTCCTCAACCCGGCAACGGGCGAGGTGATAGCCAAAGTGGCTAAAGCCGGAAAAAAAGAGACGGAAGAGGCGATAGCGGCAGCCGCTAAGGCCTTTCCATTGTGGCGAGCGAAAACCGCGAAGGCACGCTCAGAGCTGCTTTATCGCTGGTACCAACTGATTATCGACAATAAAAGCTGGTTGGCGCGTCTGATGACCGAGGAGCAGGGCAAACCGCTGAAAGAAGCGGAAGGTGAAGTCGACTACGCGGCGAGTTTTATCCAGTGGTTTGCAGAGCAAGGCAAACGGGCAAACGGTGAAATTATCCCACCGGCCAAGCCCGGTTCACGCATTCTGGCCACACGCGAACCCATTGGTGTGGTGGCGGCAATTACGCCATGGAACTTCCCGATGGCGATGCTGACCCGTAAGCTTGGCCCGGCGCTGGCCGCAGGCTGCACCGGGGTCATTAAACCCGCCAATAACACCCCATTATGCGCCTTCGCTCTGCTGGCCCTTGCGAAAAAAGCGGGGATTCCGGACGGCGTATTGAACGCCGTCGCAGGTAATACGTCAGAAATTAGCGATGCCATCATGGCAAGCCACGCAGTGCGTAAAATCTCTTTCACCGGTTCAACATCGGTAGGGAAAACGCTGGTACGCAACGCAGCAGAGACCATGAAGAAAGTCTCAATGGAACTTGGTGGTAATGCGCCGTATATCGTATTTGAGGATGCGGATATTGATGCCGCCGTGCAGGGGGCAATTGCTAACAAATTCCGTAATGCCGGACAGGTTTGCGTCAGCGTGAACCGTTTTTACATTCATGATGACGTGTATGATCGCTTTGTCAGCCAACTGGTGAGCGCTGTGAAAGCGTTGAAAGTGGGTAACGGTCTGGATGACGGTGTCGTCGTCGGGCCGCTTATCGAAGCGTCAGCGGTGAAAAAAGTGCGCGAACACGTCGAAGATGCGATTGCAAAAGGCGCTGAAATCCTCGCGGGCGGTGAACCGCATAGCTTGGGTGGCAACTTCTGGCAACCGACGGTGTTGGGTGAGTGTCATGAGCAGATGCAACTGGCGCAAGAAGAGACCTTCGGCCCGCTGGCGGCCTGCTTCCGCTTTAGCGATGAAGAGGACGTTATTCAGCGTGCGAATAATACTCCATATGGTCTGGCCGCTTACTTCTACACGCAAAACCTGTCCCGCGTGTTCCGGGTCTCTCAAGCTTTAGAAAGCGGAATGATCGGCATTAACGAATGTGCGGTTTCCACTGAATTAGGGCCGTTTGGCGGCGTGAAAGAATCTGGCCTGGGCCGCGAAGGGTCGGTACTGGGGTTAGAAGAGTACCTTGAAGTCAAAACGCTGCACATTGGGGGGCTATAGACATATGGTATTGGAAGAGGGCGTGGAGATGAAAATCTATACTTTTGATTTTGACGAGATAGAGGATCAGGGGGATTTCTACCGTGAATTTGCCCGACTCTTTGCCCTCGAAGGTGAGCCGATCCGCGATCTGGATGCGCTTTGGGAGGTGGTTATTAGCCCGGAGATGCCGCTGCCGCTGGAGATTGAATTCATCCACCTTAATGATAAGCAGCGTCGACGCTATGGGGCGCTGATCTTGTTGTTTGATGAGGCAGAAGAAGAGCGGGAAGGGATGTTGCGCTTTAACGTTCAGCGCGGGTAAAAAAAAGCCCTCGCAAAAGGGCGAGGGCAAGTCGTCGGTCAAGACGACGAGGGTTTATTTGTACAACTCTGCGGTAGCGTGCCAGCTGTCGCCGGTACGTGCTTCAATAATGCGATAGCTGCTAGCGCCTTGTTTTTCAGCTTTTGCGGCTAACTCGCTACGCATGTCCATCGGAGTACTCCCTACCTGTGATAGAGAAATGGTACCCATGGATTGCAGGTTTTGCGCCTGGTCGGCGTTAATTTGTTGTGCTGCGGCGTTTGCGCCGAAAGAGAGTACTGATGCCAGACCAAGGGATGCGATGATAATTGCGCTTTTCATACTCTTAACTCCTCACCTTATTGTGCAGCGGTGAGAGGACGTTTTTTCTAATTCCTGGACCGCTGTAGATATTTGATTGACTGATTTTTAACGCATTATTTCACGCGAGCTTATTTGTACAGCTCAGCCGTTGCGTGCCAATTAGAACCGGTACGCGCCTCAATGATGCGATAAGAAGAAGCCCCTTCTTCCTGTGCTTTTTTGTTCAGCATTTGATGCATATCCATCGGAGTTGAGCCAACGGAACCGATTGATACGGTGCCAAGGGACTCACGCGTCTGGGCCTGGTCGCTGTTAATAGAATCAGCGGCGAATGCGCCAAAAGAGATAACGGAAAGGATGCTTAAAGCGGCAACGGTTGTTTTGATTTTCATGATACTTACCTCGTCGAATTTTTTTGGAAGGCCTTTATTCTGTGACCCTCATCACGAAATTAAGTATACACTAATCACATAAAATATTAATACCTGACTAATGGTTGCGCGTGTAATTACATGTCAAGAACCGTCATTTTTAGAACGTATATGTATAAGAAAGCGCATAATCTGGCAAAGCTATGCTGCAATAATGCGTAAAATCAAAAAGATAGAATAATTTGATATTTTGTGCGCTTAAGTCAGGATATATTCACTGTGTATATGTATCAGGGTGAGGGATCGCACTAAATGCTAACGAAACGGCAGTTTAAGATGTGGGGATGGCGGGGATAAGCCGCTCCTCTAGAAATCCAGAGGAGGCAGCAGAAAGGATTACAGTTCCTGCTCGAACAGAATCTGGATAGCCTCAAAGAGATCTTTAACGCTAAAGCCTCTGGCCGGGGTAGTGAAAATGGTGTCATCGCCAGCAATGCTGCCGAGAATGCCCTCAGCTTTACCCAATGAGTCCAGCAGGCGCGCGATCAACTGTGCGGCGCCTGGGCTGGTGTGGATAACGACCACGGAATCGTTGTAATCAATGTCCAGCACCAGGTTTTTCAGTGGGCTGGTGGTGGTTGGTACGCCCAGTTCGGCTGGCAGGCAATAAACCATCTCCATTTTGGCGTTGCGCGTACGCACGGCGCCAAACTTAGTCAGCATACGAGAGACTTTGGATTGGTTAATATTATCGAAGCCCTCTTCCTGTAAGGCCTGAACAATTTCGCCCTGAGAGCTAAATTTTTCTTCCTTCAGTAACGCTTTAAAGGCTTTAACTAATTCTTCTTGTTTGGTCGAACTTCGCATAAGTCACCCGAGTATGGTGGTGAAATTAACATTATTATGCATATAGGTGAATTTTTATGCAAAACAATTTGCCCAAGAGGCTAAATAAAATAGAGAAAGGCAAGATTTTAGCAAAAATTAGCCCTAAGAAACATGCTTATGTCACGGGAAGCAAATAAGTTAAAAGTAAATGAAATGTTATTAAATTGCTGTTGTTTTACGCAACATGCTGAGTATATTGTAATCGATAGTTGATGAAAATTTGGTTTCGTAGACAGGCCTTTTTCTGGAAGTCATGCGGTTCAACCAACAATGCTGTTGGATAACCCGCATTCTGTAAGCAATTATATTGTAATTAATTACCTCGTGAATTAAGGTCGCCGCAACGGAGTAACAACAGGTCTCTCCTGCGTTGGTTATGCGGTCCACAGCAGGTTGCTACCTGAATGTCATTAACCATAATAAGGAGTTTAGGATGAAAGTCGCAGTCCTTGGTGCCGCCGGCGGAATCGGTCAGGCGCTTGCCCTACTACTAAAGACCCAACTTCCTTCAGGTTCAGAACTCTCTTTGTATGATATCGCCCCCGTCACGCCTGGTGTCGCGGTCGATCTCAGCCATATTCCAACGGATGTTAAAATCAAAGGTTTCTCGGGTGAAGATGCGACGCCAGCGCTAGTTGGAGCTGATGTCGTTTTGATCTCAGCAGGTGTTGCACGTAAACCCGGTATGGATCGCTCCGATCTGTTTAACGTTAACGCCGGGATTGTGAAAAACCTGGTGCAACAAGTCGCCAAAACCGCGCCAAAAGCCTGCATTGGTATTATTACCAATCCGGTCAACACGACGGTGGCCATTGCCGCTGAAGTGCTGAAAAAGGCGGGCGTGTATGATAAGAACAAACTGTTCGGCGTAACGACGCTGGATATCATCCGCTCCAATACCTTTGTTGCCGAGCTGAAAGACAAAAACTGTGGCGACGTGGAAGTGCCTGTCATTGGTGGCCACTCCGGCGTGACCATCCTGCCTTTACTGTCGCAAATTCCTGGCGTCAGCTTCTCCGATCAGGAAGTGAATGACTTAACCAAACGCATCCAGAACGCGGGCACCGAAGTGGTGGAAGCGAAAGCGGGTGGTGGGTCGGCTACGCTCTCTATGGGGCAGGCGGCGGCGCGTTTTGGTTTGTCGCTGGTACGCGCTCTACAGGGCGAAAAAGGCGTGGTGGAATGCGCTTATGTTGAAGGTGACGGCGAATATGCCCGTTTCTTCTCACAGCCGCTGCTGCTCGGTAAAAACGGCGTTGAAGAACGTCAGTCAATCGGCAAACTGAGTGCCTACGAACAGCAGGCGCTGGAAGGGATGCTGGAAACGCTGAGAAAAGATATTCAGTTGGGTGAAGAGTTTATCAACAAATAAGACCATTAGTCTTATTGTCACAAAGGGGCCGAATGGCCCCTTTGCTTTTACTTCATTAGTCTGATGCCGGGTACTCCTGAATCGTCACCTGCATCGTCATCTTCTTATCATCACGCATCACCACGACCGGAATGATTGAACCCGGGCGAATCTCCGCCACCTGATCCATTGTCTCCAGCGCGGAAACCGCCTGCTTGCCGTTCACCGAGATAATCACGTCGTTATTCTGGATCCCCGCCTGGGCTGCCGGGCCGTTCGGTGACACATCATTAACCACGATCCCTTGGATCGGGTCGATACTGCTGCCCTGCGCGTGCAGCGGTGCAATTTCACGCCCGCTGATGCCGATGAAGCCACGGATCACTCGGCCATCGCGAATCAACTTATCCATGATCTTGGTTGCCAGCTGGAACGGGATCGCAAAACTGAGCCCTTCAGGCGTTTCGCCATCGTTGCTTTTATCAAAGGAGAGGGTGTTGATCCCCATCAGCTCGCCCAGCGAGTTCACCAGCGCACCGCCAGAGTTACCGTGGTTGATCGAGGCATCGGTTTGCAGGAAGTTCTGCCGACCGCTTGGGTTCAGGCCAATACGGCCGGTGGCGCTGATAATCCCCTGAGTGATGGTCTGCCCAAGGTTGTATGGGTTACCAATCGCCAGTACCACGTCGCCAATATGCGGAATGCGTGCCGGATTAATCGGGATAACCGGTAGGCCTCCGGTTGCGTTAATTTTGAGTACCGCCAGGTCGGTCAGGCTATCGGAGCCCACCAACAGGGCTTCAAACACACGACCGTCCTGCAACGCGACGATGATTTGATCGGCGTTGTTGATCACGTGTTTGTTGGTAATGATGTAGCCGCGTTCATCCATAATCACCCCGGAGCCAAGTGTTTTGATCTCCAGTTGATTATTGGTGCTGTTGTTTACGCTGCGATTGTAGACGTTGACCACCGCAGGCGCGGCGCGGCGCACCGCAGAGTTATAGCTCGTCGGCGTTTCATCCGTGCTGCTAAAGTGCTGGGTGGATAACGGGTTCCACTGGCGCAAAGAGGGGACGGTGGCAATCAAAATGCCGCCGACCAATAAACCGAGTGCGACCGAACGTAAGAGCTTTACTAGCATGATACCGGCATCGTTGATAAGGAAACTGAAACGAAGCATACCACGAGTTAACCGGACATACATTCCATGCTATGTCCGGTTTAACCCGGATTACCGCATAAGCAGATAGATGCTCTCATTACCGCGCATGACGTTCACTGCAATCACGGCGGGCTTGGCTTCCAGCACTTTGCGCAGTTCGGCAATCGACTGAGTTGGCTGGCGGTTAATGCCAATAATGACATCATCCTTATGCAGACCAACCTGAGCCGCCGGGCTGCCTTTCTCGACATCTGAAATGACGACCCCTTTGGTACCGTCTTTTGCCTGGCCATCGCTCAATTGAGCCCCTTCCAGTGCAGGGATAATCAACTGGGCGCTGGCGGTGGATGAAGTGCTCTTATCCAGCGTGACTTCCACCTCCATCGGCTTGCCGTTACGCAGCAGGCCCAATTTGACCTTAGAGCCTGGCTCTGTGGTGGCAATACGTGAACGCAGTTCGGCAAAACTGTTGAGAGGTTTACCGTTCAGGCTGGTAATGACATCGCCGGATTTTATCCCCGCCTTAGCGGAACCCGAACCCGGCAACACTTCACTGATGAATGCTCCGCGCTGCACATTGAGATTAAAGGCTTTAGCAATATCCGCCGTCATCTCCATGCCGCGAATACCCAGCAGGCCGCGTTTGATTTCACCAAACTGAATCAGTTGCTGCGCCAGGGTCTGCGCCATATTGCTAGGGATGGCAAAGCCTATACCGACGCTGCCGCCGCCGGGCGCCAGAATGGCGGTATTGATGCCAATCAGCTCACCGTTAAGGTTCAGCAGGGCACCGCCGGAGTTACCACGGTTAATGGCGGCGTCGGTCTGAATAAAGTTTTCCAGCCCTTCCAGATTCAGGCCACTGCGCCCCAGGGCCGAAACGATCCCTGAGGTTACGGTCTGCCCGAGGCCGAAGGGGTTACCGACGGCGACGGCGAAATCACCGACGCGCAGCTTGTCAGAGTCGGCGATGGCTATTTGGGTTAAGTGGCTGGCTTTTTGAATTTGCAGCAAGGCGATGTCGCTTTGATCGTCACTGCCGATGAGTTTGGCATCGAACTCACGACCATCGTTTAGCTGGATGCTAATCTTCTGCGCATCGCTGACCACATGGTTGTTGGTCAGTACATAGCCTTTTATGGCATCGATGATCACGCCGGAACCCAGCCCTTCAAATTTCTGCGAAGGTTCGTTCGTGGCGTTACCGCCGTCGTCACCAAAGAATTTCTTTAGCTCCTCTGGCACCTGCTGATTCACCGGCGCGGTTCCCTCTACTTTCACACTCACTACCGCAGGCAGGACTTTCTCCAGCATTGGCGCAAGGCTTGGCAGGCTACCCTGGCCAGGAACCTGCGTAGGTAATGACGCCATCACTGGCGCGGGTACGGCAAGAGAGAGTCCGATGCTTAACGCTAACGCACTTAACAGTAAAGTCGATTTGCTCATTGATGCTGGCCCTCATGACCCTGAAGATAAGGACAATGCTTCCCGAAAAGGCTGATGTTATTGAATTAAATATAGTCGGCGTGAACAGAAGAGGACGGGCGCATATCATGCGCCCGTAGAAAAATACTGAAAATGCAGATTAATCGCGTTTGGCACCGCTACGCAGCAGGCCAGATGCGCCATCTGAATAGTCGCGTGGCATCTGTACCGGCGCCTGGTCGTTACCGGCTTCGGACTCCGCCAGGCGATTGCGGAACGGGTTGGCCTCAGGCGACATCCCCGGCAGCAAGTTGCTGGAGCTTTTCGCCATGTGCTGGTAAATCTGGCGATAGTCATCGGCCATGTTATCGAGCAACTCGGCGCTGCGGGCAAAATGGCTGACCAGCTCTTCGCGGTACTCTTCCAGTTCGGCTTTGTTTTTTTCCAGTTCGTACTGCAAGGCCTGCTGCTGGCGTAATTTGCGATTACCGAAACGCATGGCCACGGCACCGATGATGATACCGACAACTAACCCAATTAGCGCGTATTCCCAGGTCATGAACATCTCCCATTGTTTTGTTGTTCCGTAGGGTATTGGCGACTTCGGCAACTCCATGCCTGCACCCGATAGTGCCACTATAACCGCTAATCCCGTAGAAGTGGAATCCTGACGCATCATCGCGTAGTGTAGAACGGACTTTTTTTAGTCAATCGTGAAGTAAGACATACCGGTTTTCAAAGGAATAACAATTAGATCATGCAAAGCCTGTCCCCCACATCGCGCTATCTTCAGGCCCTCGAACAGGGCAGCCATCAACCAGATGATGTCCAGCGTGAGGCGGTAAGCCGCCTCGATACCATTTACCAGGAACTTCAAACAAAAACAACGGCACCTGCCGCTGGTGGCGGGCTAAAAGCGCGCTTTGGTAAACTGCTGGGCAAGAAAGACAACGACACACCGACCGCCGTTCGCGGCCTTTATATGTGGGGCGGCGTAGGGCGCGGGAAAACCTGGCTGATGGATATGTTTTACCAAAGCCTGCCGGGCACCCGCAAACAACGCCTGCATTTCCACCGTTTTATGCTGCGAGTGCATGAGGAGTTGGCGGCGCTGCAAGGGCATAGCGATCCGCTGGAAATTGTTGCCGAACGCTTTAAAGCGGAGACGGACGTCCTGTGTTTCGACGAATTTTTTGTTTCGGATATCACCGACGCCATGCTGCTTGGCGGCTTAATGAAAGCGCTGTTTGCTCGCGGTATTACGCTGGTGGCAACGTCGAATATCCCACCGGATGAGCTTTATCGCAACGGGCTACAGCGTGCGCGCTTTATGCCCGCCATTGAGGCGATTAAAGAACATTGTGACGTCATGAATGTCGATGCGGGTATCGATTACCGTCTGCGTACCTTGACTCAGGCGCACCTGTGGCTCTCGCCGCTCAATAGCGAGACGCGTCAACAGATGGATAAGCTATGGCTGGCGCTGGCGGGTACCGCGCAGCACAATGCCAGCACGCTGGAAATTAATCATCGTCCGCTGCCGACGCTGGGCGTTGAGAATCAAACGCTGGCGGTGTCGTTTACGACGCTATGCGTGGATGCGCGTAGCCAGCATGACTATATCGCGCTGTCGCGTCTGTTCCATACGGTGATGCTGTTTGATGTCCCGGTGATGACGCCCTTGCTTGAGAGTGAAGCACGACGCTTTATTGCTTTGGTGGATGAGTTTTACGAGCGCCACGTGAAGCTGGTGGTGAGCGCGGAAGTTGAGCTGTACAACATCTATCAGGGCGAACGACTGAAGTTTGAGTTCCAGCGCTGCCTATCGCGTTTGCAGGAGATGCAGAGCGAAGAGTATCTGAAGCGCCCGCACATGCCTTAATTAATGCATAGCCTATGTAGCCGGGGTAGGCGTTCACGCCTACCCCGGGAAACCCTCCGCACGAATTCCCAGCATCGCTTCGACCGACCGGTCTACATGGGCAAACAAAACCCATCGCAAATCACATAAAGGGGTCGATCTTTGACCCTGACTTCTCTATACTCTTGCGACCCCACGTTACGAGAGAGTTTTTTTCCCAAAACTTTCTATGTGCCGGCATAGGCTATTCGAAGGGGTAGGTTTGCTGGACAATGTCGTGTGAACCTCATCTGACTAAACGTTTGGGTGTTCACCAACGTGTAACTAATTTATTTGGGTAAGCTTTTAATGAAAACTTTTACAGCTAAACCAGAAACCGTAAAACGCGACTGGTATGTTGTCGACGCGACCGGTAAAACTCTGGGCCGTCTGGCTTCCGAACTGGCTCTGCGCCTGCGCGGTAAGCATAAAGCGGAATACACTCCGCACGTAGATACCGGTGATTACATCATCGTTCTGAACGCTGATAAAGTTGCTGTAACCGGCAACAAGCGTACTGACAAAGTGTACTATCGTCACACTGGCTACGTCGGTGGTCTTAAAGAAGCGACCTTTGAAGAGATGATTGCTCGCCATCCTGAGCGTGTGATTGAAATCGCGGTTAAAGGCATGCTGCCAAAAGGCCCGCTGGGTCGTGCAATGTACCGTAAACTCAAAGTTTACGCGGGCAATGAGCACAACCACGCGGCACAGCAACCGCAAGTTCTTGACATCTAATCGGGATTATAGGCAATGGCTGAAAATCAATACTACGGCACTGGTCGCCGCAAAAGTTCTGCAGCTCGCGTTTTCATCAAACCGGGTAGCGGTAAAATCGTAATCAACCAACGTTCTCTGGAACAGTACTTCGGTCGTGAAACTGCCCGCATGGTAGTTCGTCAGCCGCTGGAACTGGTCGATATGATTGGTAAACTGGACCTGTACATCACCGTTAAAGGTGGTGGTATCTCTGGTCAAGCTGGTGCTATCCGTCACGGTATCACCCGTGCACTGATGGAATATGACGAGTCACTGCGTGGCGAACTGCGTAAAGCAGGCTTCGTTACTCGTGATGCTCGTGAGGTTGAACGTAAGAAAGTCGGCCTGCGTAAAGCACGTCGTCGTCCTCAGTTCTCCAAACGTTAATTGGTTTCTGCTTCGGCAGACAACAATTTGCGAAAAAACCCGCTTCGGCGGGTTTTTTTATGCCCGTAGAATGGGGATTGTAGGTTCTTTTTCTGCTTTTCCAGAATCGCCTCACCACAAGTCATTCAAAATCTGGTAGACTATCATCCAATTTTCTGCCCAATTGCGCGCGATTGTTCATTTTATGTTTAGTTTATGAACGAGAATGTTGTCTAACGTGCAGAGGCTTATCATCTGGCTAGCCGCCGTTGTGGCTGGTAGCAGTACAAATTCTGATTACACCTGGAGGTTTTCATGGCTGTCGCTGCCAACAAACGTTCGGTAATGACGCTGTTTTCTGGTCCTACTGACATCTATAGCCATCAGGTCCGCATTGTGCTGGCTGAGAAAGGTGTTAGTTTTGAAATCGAGCTCGTGGAAAAGGACAATCCACCACAGGATCTGATTGACCTCAACCCGAATCAAAGCGTTCCGACACTGGTCGATCGTGAGCTGACCCTTTGGGAATCTCGCATCATTATGGAATATCTGGATGAGCGTTTCCCTCATCCGCCGCTGATGCCGGTTTATCCGGTTGCACGTGGTGAAAGCCGCCTGTACATGCACCGTATCGAAAAAGACTGGTACTCACTGATGCACACTGTGATGTCCGGTTCTGCCGCTCAGGCCGATGCCGCTCGTAAACAGCTGCGCGAAGAACTGCTGGCGATTGCCCCAGTGTTCACTCAGAAGCCATTCTTCCTGAGCGATGAGTTCAGCATCGTTGACTGCTACCTGGCTCCACTGCTGTGGCGTCTGCCGGTCATGGGTATTGAGCTGGTAGGTGCGGGTGCTAAAGAGCTGAAAGGCTATATGACCCGCGTCTTCGAGCGTGATTCTTTCCTCGCGTCCTTAACGGAACCTGAGCGCGAAATGCGCCTTGGCCGGGGTTAATTGAATGGATGTTTCACAGCTTTCTCCGCGTCGTCCGTATCTGCTTCGCGCGTTTTATGAGTGGCTGCTGGATAACCAACTGACGCCACATCTGGTGGTTGACGTGATGCAGCCCGGTATAAACGTACCGATGGAGTACGCGCGTGATGGTCAGATTGTGTTGAACATCGCGCCGCGCGCGGTAGGCAACCTCGAACTGTCCAACGAAGAAGTGCGCTTTAATGCGCGCTTCGGCGGCGTTCCACGTCAGGTTTCGGTCCCACTGGCTGCCGTGCTGGCTATCTATGCCCGTGAGAACGGCGCTGGGACGATGTTTGAAGCAGAAGCGGCCTATGATGAAAACGCTGAAGGCTTCAACGATGATGCTGTGGAAGAGAGTGGTAACGAAACGGTGATGTCAATCATTGATGGTGATAAGCCTGATAGCGATGACGATACCGATCCAGACGACACTCCGCCACCGCCACGCGGTGGGCGCCCGGCGTTACGCGTAGTGAAATAAAATCAGGGCTAATGCCAATCAGTTAATGGTCTGTTGAACGATCCAGTCGCTGTGTAAGAATCCGGAAATGCTCACTCGTTTCCGGATTTTTTTATGCGTATTTCTCAGGTTCTTTTGCTTCCTGTTACGCCTCAACCCGTAATCTACTGATTTTTGTCGGGGATGTTCTTTATCCTGAATATATCGCCCGATGATTAACAAGTGGTTGTAAGGATATCTTAGAGGTTACTAGAAGCATAAAAAAACCGGGAGACTTTCCCCCGGCTTAAACCTTGTTACCTATTACAGGTAATCAAGATTGAAGGTCACGCTACCGTCAATTTGTTCCTGATCGGTAATGGACTGCAACTCGCTGGAAAGGTAATAGTTTGATTGGAATACAAGCGTCGCCGATGTGGTGGCACAAGGCTCGTCCTCTCCCGATTTACCGATTGCGATGTAGCTTGATCCAGTAGTTTTACCTACGAGATTGTTCACTGGTGCCATCGCCCAGACTTGATTGTTAGGTATTTCCCATTGAGCGTCCGCCGCCATCGTTTTACGCAGACGCGCTGGTGAAATCGTGGTGCTGCCATTCACTGCGTTCTTAATCGAGGCAAAACCAACTTGGTACCCACCAATTTTAATGCCATCGGTGGTTGTCCCCAGCCCCATAAGGCCGCCATTAAATGAGCTATCTAACCCAAGAACAGTCGCATCTTCTGCAGAATCACTGCGGTTGTCCGTCAGTGATATCTGATATTTCAACGGACTAGTGCAGTCAACATTAAGCTCTGTGACGATGCTACTTTTAACCGCGTATGAACCGGTAGCCGGGAGCCTATCGGTACTGGTTGTACCCAGGTTAATGTCGGGTGTACTTAATACTGCTGTACAGGTCCCGGTAGAAACCTGGCCTTTTACCAGCAGAGTCGCGGATGGATTTGCCGCCATCGTCAGCCCGGAAAATGCCATTGTGGCCACCAGCAGCGAGTATTTAAACATTCCTGTTTTCATTGTTTCTTCCCTTACATGTAATCGATGTTGATGGTGGTGTTACCGTCAAACTCGGCGGTGCTGGTGATGGCCTTCATATCGCTGCTGACAGACGGTGTCACCTGCAGGGTGAAGGTGTAGTTCTTCTTGGCAATCGGAGCAGTACTACCCGCATCGGTATAGGTGATGTACTGCGGGCTGGTACCGTTATTGATAAAGGTATCGGAAGAAAGCGCGCTCCAGGTATCGGTCATGGCTTTGCCAGTGCTGGAAAGCAGGCTACCTGCAGTAGACTCCGCGGTCACCTGGCTGATTTTGATGCCGTAAGAGCCGATATTTTTACTATCCGCAGTGCCGAGGCCGAAAGCGGTGTTGGCATCGGTGCCTTCATCGGAGTGGGTAGCGACAGAATCTTTGCGGTTATCGACAAAGCTTATCGCCACGGCCTGCTCGGTATCCTGGCAATCAACGACGGTATCAATGGTCTTTGGGGTCATGGTATAGGTGCCGCTGGATGGCAGGGCATCAACGTGAACCGGGCCGAAATCCAGCGTGCCGCCACCGGTCAGGGCAATCGAGCAGGCTGATGGGGTGACGATACCGCTAATGGTCATGGTGGCGCTGGTACCAGCTGCGTGTGCGGTAAATGCCGTTGCCAGCAAAGAGCCAAAAACTCCTGCGGCAAGTGACAGTTTTTTGAATTGCATAATAAACTCCATTTTAAGTGATCACGCTTGTTGATTAACGGTCCGTATTATTCACCGTGGTAACATTTCGAATTCCTGAAATTGTTATTCCGGCTGTTCAATACGAACCGTTAAATTTCCTTCCAGTGTTGTATCGTTCGCTAAATCGCTGTAAGTGCTTTTTGCCACCCACGGTTCGATATTGAGCGTTGCCGTAAAACTTTGCGTCGATACGGTATTACCGCTGGCATCGACAGGTTTTACTTTATCCCCCATATAAATTCGCAGTGAGGATACGGATTCGGTGCTGATATCTTTTCCTGAAACCCTTTTTAAAAATAATGTCCCTTCTTCAGAGGCAATATTACTTATCGTTAATACAACTTTTCCGGTGTCCGAGAACGTCAGATCGCCGTTACTGGTCATATTTCCGAGGAATGAAATATCGAAGGTTTCTTTCTGCGGGCAGATAACCGACAACTGTGCCTGTCGTTTATTTAACGCCGCAGCCTGTCCCTTATCTGTTGCGGTAAAATTCAATTCGTCTTTATGAATTCTTCCGTAATTTTGGCTGGCTGGCGCAATTTGTACGTTACAGTCGCTATAGTCTGCCAGTGTATAACCGCTGGTGCTTAATCCGAATACCAGCAGGGCGGCAGGTAGTTTATTCATCATTAACTCCATTATTACGGTTGGCACGTTGCATCAGCTTTCTGGTAAAAACTCTGTTCACTGTCCTGGTCATCCAGCGTGAACTGTACGCGGCATTGATGGCCCTGCTTATCGACACTGGCGTAAATATCCGGCGTGGCATCGACATCGCTGATAAAGACCAGACCGTCCTCTACTGCGGTGGTGACATACTGATTTTTAGCATCAACCAGCGTTTCGCCTTTCGGGATCGGTTTACCGTCTGGCAGGTGCAGAGTTAGCATGGCGCGTCGTACTTTAATCACCCCAAAATTGACCTGGGTAACTGAACCGTGTCCCGGCGTCAGTTTCTTAATCCCGTTATTGATGTCGATGTTTTTCGGCAGCGTTTCGGTGTTAATTTGCAGGGTATTCAGTTTGTAAACCGTGGCTGAGGCAGATACCGCTTGCCCCCAGAAATCAGTCCATACCGGCCCCTGCGGTGTTGAAACCTCCACACCGGAGACGTCGTCATTGAGCGAAATAACGCTGAAGGTGTCTTCTACCGCGTAAGGTGAGAAGGTCACGCCATGACGATGCGCGACAATGCCGCCGGAAATATTGGCGGAGTAATTTTTAAAGTCGTCGCCGGTTTTTGAGGCGTTCAGGTTCAGCGACGTGTAGTGCATGTTCGAACTGAGACCTGCCGCAACGTATTTATCGTTGTCGTCGTCGCCTTTTTCCGCTGTGACGCTGTAGTTTGAATTCTGACTCAGCGGGCCGTTGGCCTGTAGACCGAAGCGGGTTTTCTCACCATCATCACGCATATAACTCTGCAGGTTGTGGCGACCAAACGGAATGTTAATGCTGACGTAAAAGGTGTCGTCATCACGGTAATTATCGTTATCGTCAGTGTCGGGCGTGCTTAAGGCATGCTGCCAGCTGGCGTTTACCGTGGCATATCTGAAGGTTTTCCCCCACGTCAGCATAGACTGACGGGAATCACCGTCGTTATCAAACCCCTGAGACTGTGACAGGGAAAATGACAACGAGCCGACATAAGCATTCGACCAGCTTAATGACGCGCTATAGCTATTTTTTATGCCCGTGACGTCATCTTCATCCTGGAGGGTATCGAGCAACGTGCGGAACCCGGCGGTATTGTGGGTGCCTGACAGGTTGACGGAGAGATCCCAGGGCAGACGGTAGTTCATTCCCAGTTGAAACTGACTCCCGGAATGGTCGTTGCGCTGATCCCACGCGCCAAGGGTCGTACCATAGAATGACAGCGATTTTGACGGCACAATGTTAGTACTGGCGGCGAGAGACTGATATTTTTCCGCCGTCATAACCCCAGCGCTAAGATTGATTTCCTGTGCAACCTGCCAGCCGTTGGACGCCGTTAATATCCACGGTTTGTCATATTTTGTATCGATGTCACGCAGCGTACCGCCAGCGAATGCCCATCCCTGCGGTGCACGCAGACGTGCACCGGCTAAATTTGCCGCAGGCACGGTGAACTGGCTGGATGAACCGTTGGTCTCCTTAACCTCAACCAATAAATCTGTATTGTTGTTGGCGATAGGGACATCGTTAAGTGAAAAGGGGCCGGCCGGAACCAGCGTGGACATCACCAATACGCCGTTCTGACGAATTTCTACGCGGGCCTGATCGCTGCGGGCAATGCCGGATACCGTGATACCGCTGCCAGACTCGCCGTTTAACGCGGTTTCTGGCGTAAGCTGTACACCGTTAATCCCGGATAAGCTAAACGGCGTGCTCTGGATGTTAATCGCCCCTGCTTGCAGCGTTTTTTCAATCCCGGTAAAGGTCCGCTGGACGTAGCCATACAGTACGCTGCTGTCTCCTTCACCATTGGAGTCAGTGACAATCACTTGGCTACGGGCCAGCCAGTCAGCAACGTTGAAACCGGCCTCAAACGTTCCCTGGTTGTAGTCTGAGTTACCACCGCTGTAACGACTCTGGCTGGTGAACACGTTGTAGTTCAGCAGTGCAGCAGTACCACCCGTTTGATAGTTTTTCGGTTTATTACGGTTATCCAGCGCTTCACCGGGCACGACGAGAGCGACTTTTTCCTGACCTGGATCCAGCTTAATATCCGAACCCGGCCACGCCGCAGCATAGTCATAGCAGATGCGCGTGTCGGATTTATCGTCATTATCAACCATTTTATCTGGCGCTTTTAATCCGACGAACTCGTTAAACTCTTTGTCAAAGCACGGCTCACCTGATTCATTGAAGTACAGCGAGATATCCCCTTTTTCATCGCCATTCAGCGTCAGGCTGACTTTTTGCATACCTGGCGAAAAACGTGCGCCGTGGGCGAAATACTCCGCGACTTCGGGGGAAATACCACGATTTTTCAGCGTGGTAATATCGAAGCTGGCGAGATCCATATTTGAAGAACTGGCTCTGTCTGATAATGATGCAGGGAGTTCCCCAGCCAGTGCGCAGGAAGAGAAGACAACGAGCGGGCACATGTATGTGCCCGAATAAAATCTGTTTTTCATAAAGCACAATTCCATTTGAGTAGAGCAGAAACGGTAAAGCATGCTCTGAAATAACAGAGGATTAATTATTGCGTAATAGTGGCAACGTAATCCTGTACCATAATACCGAACCGGGAGGCTGGAGATATTTTGACCTGGCTGTCAGTAACACCTTTATCCATTTTTATCGTTTCTGTTTCACCCGGCAGTAACCAGGTGTTGCGTAACATTCCTTTACTGCTGGAAGGAACGGTGGATATTTGTTGTGACAGGCGAACGACATAAGGGCTAGGGTTATTAACACTGAGTGTATTCCCTGCCTTTTTCCAGACTAATTTATCCCATGGGGTGGTGTAGTCAGGTACGTTCTTCGGGCGAATAATTACCGGGATAGTCTGGCGAATAGTGGCTGTAATTAACTTAGCGCCCGCTGGTTTTGACTGCTGAATACCCTCAAACGAAACACGTTTATATTGTTCAACGGTAAAAGGTGTCTGGGTATCCAGCACAAAGCGTACGCGCTGAGTTTCTCCCGCTTCAACACGAACAATGGGTTGCGTTGCAATAAGTTTTGTGTTTTTATTCTGATGCCCGGCAATATCAGTTATCGTGGTATAAAGCAGCGCTGCTTTATCATCCGTGTTTTTAACGTTCATGCTGGCACCATTATCATCGGCATTAATAAGTAATACAGAAAATTCTGGGGTCATTCCGGTTGCATGTGCTGTTGGAGAGTTGACTACGCTCAAAGCAATCAATAAAGGAAGGGCAAGTGTGTATTTCATATTCAGGGTTTCCATCATCCGTAATGGGTCTTCGAGAATAATATTTTCGATTTATGATTAAATAAATTTATTTTTAGTTAATATTGCATTAAGTTTGTCTTTATTTATTCCGTATGCAGATGTGTCATGATTTATATATACATATTGGTGATATTTAAATCCCCATGCCGTGACAGTGGCAACTGCCGAGCATGGTTGTAATCTATAGAAAAAATACTCGGCGCCAGGACTTTTAGAGCCTGTTTGGTTTTGTAGTAATCAATCCCCTACGTATAATATCCTGCCCTGGCCATTATCATCCTACTATCAGCCCCGTTAATCAGTTTTTTGAGCCTCAAGCATGGTTTGCGAGCGAACGAGTTCATCCGCCAGTAATTTTTCGTCAGGTAACTGCATTTTGTACTCACTGGTAAGCACTTTATGAGGTAAACCCGTCAGGGCATAGTGAGCCTCGCCAGCACCTTTTTCCGCGCACAGGATTAAGCCTACAGGTGGATTCTCTCCAGGCATTGTCCAGTGCTCTTGGGCGTAATTCAGATACATGTTCATTTGCCCTGCATCGGCGTAGCTAAATTTGCCGACCTTAAGGTCAACGATGAGCAGGCAGCGTAAGCGGCGGTGGAAGAACAGCAGGTCAATGCGAAACCAGCTATCGTCAATGCGTAACCGACGCTGACGACCCACAAAGGCAAAGTCATCACCGAGTTCCAGCATAAAATCCATCAGGTGGTTTATCAGCGCTTCTTCAAGATCGGATTCAGAATACTCATCCTTCAGATCGAGGAATTCGAGAATGAACGGGTCACGTATTGCTTGTTCTGGCGTAACATCAGCGACGGTGGGGGCGGCCTGCTGCAACATGGTGGTTTTATCGTGGGACAGTAATGTTCGTTCGTAAAATTGGGTGGTGATTTGCCTATCAAGCTGCCTTACTGACCAGCCGTTACGTAACGTCTCTTTCTCGTAAAAAGCGCGGGCATCAGGATTTTTAACCGATAGCAGGCGGACATAAGCTGACCAGGGAAGCGGGAAAATTTTGGCGAGTTGTGCCAGACGGGAAGATTCACCAGACACTGTCTGCTGAATTTCAATGCTCTGAAAATAAAGATAAAAAGCCCGTATCTGTCGCAAGTTTCCCGTTGAAAACCCCCGTTTGTATCGCTTATTTAAATCGACGGACAAACGTTCAATCAGTTGAGTTCCGTAAGCCGCTCGCGCTTCACCGCCTTGTTCAAATTCGACGATTCGGCGGCCAATCTCCCAATAAGTTGCCGTCATAATTGCGTTGATGCTGCGGACCGTTTCTGTCCGGGCGTTATCCAATAAATGAATTATACCGTCATGGATTTGCTGATAATCCTCAGCACGGGATGTAGAGGTGAGAGTATTCATGTCTTCCCTGGCGTGATAGTTACGAGGTGAAAATATATCGCTATCAATACGCTCGGGGTCTTATGTCGTCAATCCATGCCGATTGGATTACATGGACTTGCATCAGTACTTGCGAGCTGCTTTCCAAGAATGGCGTGAATGTGCGAAGAAGAAAACAGGCCCCCATCCAGCAATGTGAATTTGGCAGGGGGCCAGAGAGGTTTTTACACTTCCAGGTAATTCATAATCCCGTCAGCCGCTTTACGACCTTCGGCAATCGCTGTTACCACCAGGTCCGAACCGCGCACAATGTCACCACCGGCGAAGATTTTCGGGTTGCTGGTCTGGAATGCATTCTCGCTGCCTTCCGGGGCAATAACACGACCCTGAGAGTCTAGCTCAACGCTGTGTTTTGCCAACCATTCCATGCTGTGAGGACGGAAACCAAATGCCATTACTACGGCATCGGCTGGCACCACGTGTTCGGAACCGGCAACGATCTCCGCACGACGACGGCCTTTCGCATCCGGCTTGCCCATTTCAGTACGCGCCATTTTCACGCCGCATACTTTGCCGTTCGCATTCACTTCCACACCCAGTGGCTGGACGTTGAACTGGAACTCGACGCCTTCTTCACGCGCATTTTTCACTTCGCGTTTAGAACCTGGCATGTTCTCTTCATCACGACGGTAGGCGCAGATAACATGCGCGGCATTCTGACGAATAGAGGTACGCACGCAGTCCATCGCGGTATCGCCGCCGCCCAGCACAACAACGCGTTTGCCTTCCATGCTGACATACGGCTCGTCAGGCGTTTCGCCAAAGCCCATCAGCTGCTTGGTATTGGCAATCAGGAACGGCAGGGCATCGAATACGCCAGAAGCATCTTCGTTTTCCAGACCGCCGCGCATCGACTGATAGGTGCCCACGCCGAGGAATACGGAATCGTAATCCTTCAGCAGGTCATCGATCTGTACATCGCGGCCGACTTCTACGTTGAGTTTGAACTCAATACCCATGCCGGTGAAGATTTCACGGCGGCGGGTCATAACTTCTTTCTCCAGCTTAAAGGCCGGGATACCGAAGGTCAGCAGACCGCCGATTTCCGGGTGACGGTCAAAGACCACCGCCTTCACGCCGTTGCGGGTCAGCACATCGGCACACGCCAGGCCAGCCGGGCCGGCACCGATGATGGCGACTTTCTTGTCGGTCTGCTTAACGCCGGTCATGTCTGGACGCCAGCCCATCTCAAACGCTTTATCGTTGATATAGCGCTCGATGTTGCCGATGGTCACCGCGCCGAACTCATCGTTCAGAGTACAGGAACCTTCGCACAGACGATCCTGTGGGCAAACGCGCCCACAGACTTCCGGCAGGGTATTGGTCTGGTGTGACAGCTCTGCTGCCTCAAAAATACGTCCCTCGTTGGCCAGTTTCAGCCAGTTAGGGATGTAGTTATGTACCGGACATTTCCACTCGCAATACGGGTTGCCGCAGGACAGGCAGCGGTCTGCCTGTGCTTTGGCCTGGCCTTCGGAAAACGGCTCATAGATCTCGATAAACTCGATCTTACGGATCTTCAGCGGTTTTTTTGGCGGATCAACGCGCTGGAGGTCGATAAATTGATAAACGTTCTGACTCATGATGACCCCTTACTGCGCCTGCACACGCAGCTCAGCTGCGCTACGACTACGATGACCCAACAGTGCTTTCACATCACTGGACTTCGGTTTAACCAGCGCGAATTTCGCCGAGAATGCCGGCCAGTTCGCCAGGATCTCTTCGCCACGTGATGAACCGGTCAACTGCACGTGCTCGGTAATAAGCCCACGCAGATGCTCTTCGTGAATAGCCAGCGTTTCAACATCCAGCACCTCCACCAGTTCCGGGTTCACGCGTTTGCGGAAATCACCGCTTTCGTCCAGTACGTAGGCGAAGCCGCCCGTCATACCGGCACCGAAGTTGACGCCCGTTTTCCCCAGCACGCAGACGATCCCGCCAGTCATGTATTCACAACCGTTGTCGCCAATACCTTCCACGACGGTGATGGCCCCGGAGTTACGCACACCGAAACGTTCACCTGCGCGGCCTGCGGCGTACAGACGACCACCGGTCGCGCCGTAAAGGCAGGTGTTGCCGATAATGCTGGCTTCATGACTGCGGAAGGCAGAACCGACCGGAGGACGAATCGCCAGCAGACCGCCAGCCATGCCTTTACCGACGTAGTCGTTGGCATCGCCGGTCAGATACAGTTCAACGCCGCCGGCGTTCCACACACCGAAGCTCTGGCCTGCGGTACCGCTGAAGTGCGCTTTAATCGGATCTGACGCCAGCCCTTGGTCGCCGTGCGTCTGGGCGATGTAGCCCGACAGCGATGCGCCCACGGAACGGTCGGTGTTGCGGATATCGAACCAGAAGGTTTTGCTCTGGCGCTCATCCACAAACGGTTTTGCCTGCTGCAACAGTTGAGCGTTCAGCACACCGTTATCAAACGGTGGGTTGTTCTCAGTGCAGAACAGCGCTTTGCCAGGATGCGGCTCGGCGGTTTCCAGCAGACGAGACAGCTCCAGCTTCTGCTGCTTGGCGGTGAACCCGTCCAGCTCTTTGAGCAGGTCGGTACGGCCAATAAGATCCACCAGGCGGGTCACGCCCAGGCTTGCCATTAGCTCGCGCACTTCACGGGCGATAAATTCAAAGTAGTTGGTCACTTTGAACGGCAGGCCGTGATAGTGGTTCTTACGCAGTTTTTCATCCTGGGTTGCAACACCGGTTGCGCAGTTGTTCAGGTGACAAATACGCAGGTATTTACAGCCCAGCGCGACCATTGGGCCGGTGCCGAAGCCGAAGCTTTCCGCGCCGAGAATCGCCGCTTTAATGATGTCGACGCCGGTCTTAAGACCGCCATCTACTTGTAAACGGATCTTGTGACGCAGACCGTTAGCCACCAGCGCTTGCTGAGTTTCCACCAGCCCCAGTTCCCACGGACAGCCTGCATATTTCACGGAAGAGAGCGGGCTTGCACCGGTACCACCGTCGTAACCGGCGATGGTGATGAGATCCGCATAGGCTTTCGCCACGCCGGTCGCGATGGTGCCAACGCCCGGTTCGGAGACCAGCTTCACGGAGATCAGTGCTTTTGGGTTGACCTGTTTTAAGTCGAAAATCAGCTGCGCTAAGTCCTCGATAGAATAGATATCGTGGTGCGGTGGCGGGGAAATCAGCGTCACGCCCGGTACCGAATAACGCAGTTTAGCGATGTACGGCGTGACTTTATCACCCGGTAACTGACCGCCTTCGCCCGGTTTTGCGCCCTGAGCAACTTTAATCTGAATGACGTCAGCGTTCACCAGATACGCCGGGGTTACACCAAAGCGACCAGAAGCAACCTGTTTGATACGCGAGACTTTATTGGTGCCGTAGCGCGCAGGGTCTTCACCACCTTCGCCGGAGTTGGAGTTACCGCCGATGCTGTTCATCGCTTCCGCCAGCGCTTCGTGCGCTTCCGGGCTCAGTGCGCCAATAGACATCGCTGCCGTATCGAAGCGCTTGAACAGGGAGCTTGCTGGTTCAACGTCAGACACGCTCACCGCTTCGCCATTCGGGGCAATCGCCAGCAGATCGCGCAGCGTGGCAGCCGGACGGTTGTTCACCAGTGCGGCATATTCTTGATAATCGCTGTACTCGCCGCTTTGTACCGCCTGTTGCAGGGTGCGCACCACGTCCGGGTTATAGGCGTGGTATTCGCCACCGTGGACGTATTTGAGCTGACCGCCCTGATCCAGTGGCTTACGCGCAAGCCAGGCACGTTTCGACAGGTTCAGCAGATCTTGCTGGAAGTCGTCGAACGACGCCCCGCCAATACGGCTGACCACGCCCTGGAAGCAGTTCTCAACCACGTCGTCATGCAGGCCAACCGCTTCAAACAGTTTGGAGCAGCGATAAGATGCGATAGTCGAGATGCCCATTTTGGACATGATCTTGTACAGACCTTTGTTGATCCCGTTACGGTAGTTCAGCATCACCGTGCGGTAATCTTTCTCGATAGCGTGGGTATCAATCAGACGTCCCAGCGTTTCGTAGGCCAGATACGGATAGATTGCCGTGGCACCGAAACCGAGCAGCACCGCGAAGTGATGCGGGTCACGGGCGCTTGCCGTTTCAACGATGATGTTGGCGTCGCAGCGCAGGCTCTTATCTACCAGACGTGCTTGAACGGCGCCAACGGCCATCGGTGCCGGAACCGGCAGACGGTTTTTGGCAATGTTACGGTCAGACAGCACCAGCAGGACGGTACCGTCACGAACCATCTGTTCGGCTTTATCGCACAGCGCTTTTACCGTCTCTTCGAGGTTGGATTCCGTCACATCGAAAGTGATATCCAGCGTATCGGCGCGGTAGTGCTCCTCTTTCATCGTGGTGAGCTGATTGAAATCGGAGTACAGCAGAATTGGTGATTTGAAGCTCAGACGGTGCGCCTGGCCTTCCGCTTCGCAGAAGACGTTCATCTCACGACCGATGCTGGTCGCCAGCGACATGACGTGCGCTTCACGCAGCGGATCGATTGGCGGGTTGGTCACCTGCGCAAACTGCTGGCGGAAGTAGTCATAAATAATGCGTGGCTGGCTGGAGAGCACGGCAAACGGGGTATCATCGCCCATTGAACCGACCGCTTCCTGGCCATTTTCACCGAGTACGCGCAGGATGGAGTCCAGCTCTTCGGCGCTGTAGTTAAACTGTTTTTGGTAGCTGGCGAGCGTATCGTCATCCAGCTCGCGGCTGCCGACCTGATCGTCTGCCAGATCTTCAAACGGCACCAGTCGACGGACGTAGTTCTCCATCCACTCTTTGTACGGATGGCGGCTTTTCAGATCGTCATCGGTTTCCGCCGAGTGCAGAATGCGGCCTGAGCGGGTGTCGATAACCATCAGTTCGCCAGGCCCCACACGACCTTTTTCCACCACTTCGTCAGGCTGGTAGTCCCAGATACCGACTTCAGAGGCGCAGGTAATCAGCTTATCTTTGGTGATGACGTAGCGTGCCGGGCGCAGACCGTTACGGTCAAGGTTACAGGCGGCGTAGCGACCGTCGGACATGACAATGCCCGCCGGGCCGTCCCACGGCTCCATGTGCATGGAGTTAAAGTCGAAGAACGAACGCAGGTCTGGATCCATATCCGGGTTGTTCTGCCAGGCCGGTGGCACCAGAAGACGCATGGCGCGGATAATGTCCATCCCGCCCGCCAGCAGCAGCTCAAGCATGTTATCCATGGAGCTGGAGTCAGAGCCGGTTTCGTTAACGAACGGTGCGGCGTCGTGCAGATCCGGGATCAGCGGGGTCTGGAATTTATAAGTACGTGCACGCGCCCACTGGCGGTTACCGGTGATGGTGTTGATCTCACCGTTGTGCGCCAGATAACGGAACGGCTGCGCCAGCGGCCAGCGCGGCACGGTGTTGGTGGAAAAGCGCTGGTGGAACAGGCAGATAGCCGACTCCAGACGCAAATCCGCCAGGTCCAGGTAGAAGCGCGGCAAATCTGCCGGCATACACAGACCTTTATAGATGTTGACCAGGTTAGACAGGCTACAGACGTAGAAGTCTTTATCTTCCTGGAGACGTTTTTCGATACGGCGACGCGCAATAAACAGACGGCGTTCCATATCGCGTGGACGCCAGCCCGCAGGGGCGTTGACAAAAATTTGCTCGATACGTGGCAGAGAGGAGAGGGCGATTTCACCCAGCACGCCTTCGTTGGTCGGCACATCGCGCCAGCCCACGATAGACAGGGTCTCGCGCTGTAGCTCTTCTTCGACAATACGGCGAGAAGCTGCGGCAAGCTCAGGATCTTTATTCAGGAACAGCATCCCGACAGCGTAGTTTTTCGCTAAGCGCCAGCCGCGCTCTGCAGCGACGATGCGAAAGAAACGGTCAGGTTTTTGAAGCAGCAGACCACAACCATCGCCGGTTTTACCATCGGCGAGGATTGCCCCACGGTGCTGCATGCGGGCCAGTGCGTGTATAGCGGTACGCACTACCTTGTGGCTAGGTTCGCCTTCTATGTGGGCGATCAGGCCGAAACCACAGTTATCCCTCTCAAGGGATTTATCGTACAACATATCAGTGAACCTCCCCAGGCTCTACGGGACGCCCCCTTAATCGATTGCGCGCAAGGCACAGCAAGAGCATGGCGACGGGGTATGGCATTCATTGCCTACCTCGCATTCGCCCTCTTCTATCCTTTTCGCGTAGGTCACACAAGTTTGAGGACTTGCTTAAGAGGGAATCTCAATTACTGCATAAATATGATGAGCAGGCTGCTCATCCAGAAAGCTTCCAGCGGATTCCCAACTTATCGGGAATCGGTACATAGGTCAAATGGCAAACTTATTTATACAGAAATGTGCTATAGGGTAATTAACGATATGAATAATAAAAGAAATGTGATGTTTTTGTTGTGTGTTGACCTGCAGGGGAAGGGATAGGGAGTGTGATCTGTCTCACTATATGAAAGCGCTGTGATAATCGTCATGCGCTGTTAATTTAATGAAAAGCAGAATTTAATGCTGGCATTGAGTGTGGGGGTATAGGATCACTCTGTTTTTCAACGGCAGGTGGATTATGACTAATTTGACGTCAGACATAAGGAAAAATAATCTCATTGTCGATGAATGAAATTGCAGTAATTTTGATTGGTTATGCAATGAGGTAAAGGGTCTACATGGCGATTGATCCAGGTCATCGCCGATCGAGACTAAAAGTGGCAGGCTTGGCCCCTTTCTTCAGGCCGGTCTATCAGATTATGCAGTTACAAAAATTAGTCAATATGTTTGGTGGGGATCTTTCGCGTCGTTATGGTGAAAAGGTTCATAAACTGACGCTGCATGGTGGATTTAGCTGCCCAAACCGCGACGGCACTATTGGCCGCGGCGGTTGTACGTTCTGCAATGTGGCTTCATTTGCCGATGAAGCGCAGCAGCATAAGTCGATTGCCGACCAGCTAGCGCATCAGGCGCAACTGGTGAACCGCGCTAAGCGCTACCTGGCCTATTTCCAGGCCTATACCAGCACCTTCGCGGAAGTGCAGGTGTTGCGTTCGATGTATCAGCAGGCGGTGAGCCAGGCCAATATCGTCGGGCTGTGTGTGGGAACGCGTCCGGACTGCGTGCCGGAAGCGGTACTCGATTTGCTGAGCGAATACCACGAGCAGGGCTATGAAGTGTGGCTGGAGCTGGGTCTGCAAACCGCGCACGATAAAACGCTGCACCGTATTAACCGTGGCCATGATTTTGCCTGTTACCAGCGAACGACGCGTCTGGCTCGTGAGCGCGGTCTGAAGGTGTGCAGCCACCTTATCGTCGGTTTGCCGGGTGAAGGGCAGGGTGAGTGTCTGGAGACGCTTAAACAGGTAGTTGAGACCGGTGTTGACGGCATTAAACTGCACCCGCTGCATATTGTCACCGGCAGCATTATGGCGAAAGCGTGGCAGGCGGGAAGGTTGAGTGGGATTAAACTTGATGATTACACCGTGACTGCCGGTGAAATGATTCGGCACACGCCGCCTGACGTGATTTACCACCGTATCTCCGCCAACGCTCGTCGCCCAACGCTGCTGGCACCGTTGTGGTGTGAAAATCGCTGGACCGGGATGGTCGAGCTGGATAAATACCTCAACGAAAACGGCGTTCAGGGTTCGGCATTGGGTATGCCGTGGGTGCAGCCCGCTTAAGGTCTGTGCATTATCGATAATTCGCCACCTATTCGTCGATACGGTGAGCGCGCGTCGACTGCCGGATGGCGGCTACGCCTTATCCGGCCTACATCCGTCGGTAGCTGGTAGCCCGGGCAAGGCGTTTACGCCGCCCCCGGGATGTGTGCCGGAACCGCCCAGGGCCCGGGAGACCAAACCTTAAGAAGCCACACGACTCATTTCACAGATAATCCTCGCATTTTTTGTACAACCTACCGCGCCGTGCTCAGAATTGGGTATGATTGAACGATGAAGTCGTTAAGGAACTCCTCATGAAGCAAATCCGTATGCTGGCGCAGTATTACGTCGACCTGATGATGAAGCTGGGTCTGGTACGTTTTTCCCTGCTGCTGGCGCTCGCGCTGGTGGTGTTGGCTATCGTGGTACAAATGGCGGTGACCATGGTGCTGCATGGTCAGGTAGAAAGTATTGACGTCATTCGTTCAATCTTCTTTGGCCTGCTGATCACCCCATGGGCGGTCTATTTCCTCTCGGTGGTCGTTGAACAGCTAGAGGAATCACGACAACGACTTTCCCGCCTGGTGGAGAAGCTTGAAGAGATGCGCGAGCGCGATCTCAAGCTGAACGTACAGTTAAAAGACAATATTTCACAGCTTAATCAGGAAATCAGCGATCGTGAAAAAGCGGAAGCCGAGCGCCGGGCAACGCTTGAGCAGTTGAAGGTTGAGGTGCAGGAACGTGAAGAGACGCAGATCCGCCTCGAACAACAGTCCTCCTTCTTGCGCTCTTTCCTTGATGCCTCACCGGATTTGGTTTTCTACCGTAATGAAGATAAAGAGTTCTCTGGCTGTAACCGCGCCATGGAGTTGCTGACCGGCAAGAGTGAAAAGCAGCTGATTCACCTGCATCCCGAAGAGGTCTATACCCCTGAAGCGGCAGCGAAAGTGATTGAAACCGATGAGAAAGTCTTCCGCCATAATGTCTCGTTGACCTATGAACAGTGGCTTGACTATCCGGACGGGCGCAAAGCCTGCTTTGAGATCCGCAAAGTGCCTTACTACGACCGTGTGGGCAAGCGCCACGGATTGATGGGCTTTGGCCGCGATATTACCGAACGTAAGCGTTATCAGGATGCGCTGGAGCGCGCTAGCCGTGATAAGACCACCTTCATCTCCACGATTAGCCACGAACTCCGTACACCGCTAAATGGCATCGTGGGGTTAAGCCGCATTCTACTCGATACCACTCTGACCGGCGAGCAGGAGAAATACCTGAAAACCATTCATGTCTCAGCGATAACGCTGGGTAATATCTTCAACGATATTATCGATATGGACAAAATGGAACGTCGTAAAGTCCAACTGGATAACCAGCCTGTCGATTTTACCGGCTTCCTGGCTGACCTGGAAAACCTCTCCGGTTTGCAAGCGCAGCAAAAAGGGCTGCGTTTTGTGATGGAGCCGACGTTACCGCTGCCGCATAAGGTGATTACCGATGGCACCCGTCTACGTCAGATCCTGTGGAACCTGATCAGTAATGCCGTGAAGTTTACCCAGCAGGGTAACGTGGTTGTTCGCGTTCGTTATGACGCGGGCGATATGCTGCACTTTGAAGTGGAAGATTCCGGTATCGGCATTCCGCAGGGCGAGCAGGACAAGATTTTTGCCATGTACTATCAGGTCAAAGATAGCCAGGGCGGTAAACCGGCGACCGGCACCGGCATCGGTCTTGCCGTGTCGAAGCGTCTGGCAAAAAGTATGGGTGGTGATATCGAGGTTTCAAGCCAGCCTGGCCATGGTTCAGTCTTTACGCTGACGGTTCATGCCCCAGCGGTGGCGGAAGAAGTTGAAGATGCCTTTGAAGACGACGATATGCCGCTGCCGGCGTTGCACGTCTTGCTGGTGGAAGACATAGAACTGAACGTCATTGTTGCCCGTTCGGTGCTGGAGAAACTCGGCAATAGCGTGGATGTTGCCATGACCGGCCAGGCGGCGCTGGAGATGTTCACCCCGGGTGAGTATGACCTGGTGCTGTTGGATATCCAGCTTCCGGATATGACCGGTCTGGATATTTCCCGCGAGCTGACGCGCAAATATCACGCTGACGACCTGCCGCCGCTGGTGGCGTTGACAGCGAACGTCTTGAAAGACAAAAAAGAGTATATGGACGCAGGCATGGACGATGTACTGAGCAAACCGCTTTCAGTACCGGCCCTGACGGCGATGATCAAGAAGTTCTGGGATACCGTTGAAGACGAAGAGGAGAGTGCCGTGACCCCTGTTGAAAGTGGTAAAACGCAACAGCTGCTGGATATTGCCATGCTGGAGCAGTACATCGAGCTGGTTGGCCCTAAACTGATTACCGACGGTCTGGCGGTATTCGAGAAAATGATGCCGGGTTATCTGTCGGTGCTGGAATCTAATCTCACCGCCCGGGATCAGAAAGGCATCGTTGAAGAAGGACACAAGATTAAAGGTGCCGCGGGCTCTGTTGGCCTGCGCCATCTGCAACAGTTAGGACAGCAGATCCAATCACCGGATTTACCTGCTTGGTGGGATAACGTTGGTGAATGGGTTGAAGAGATGAAGTCTGAGTGGCGTAACGATGTCGCGGTGCTGAAAGCTTGGGTGGCGAGTGTTCCTAAAAAATGACCCCGGTCGAGCCGGGGTGCGCGAATACTGCGCCAACACCAGGGAACTGGTGGCTGCGTCAGATGATTAATATGATTTTGATTTTTTGACACAACCTGAAATACGATTGCACGTTCAATAAGATAGCAAATCTTAAATTATTTGTTACATGAATCAGTAAAATGTGTGAACCGTAGCGTCTTAATCAGAAATATTAATCGGCGTCAGAGGGTTAGCGTGAGGAAGAAGGCTGTGTGGAGAGTCGCAGGACTTAAGCGTCTGGTAGGGCGTTTGTTACTGCTGCTGGTGCTGTTCTGGGGGGGCGGTATTGCGCTGTTCAGCATTCTGCCCGTTCCGTTTTCCGCCGTGATGGTGGAACGTCAGGTCAGTGCCTGGCTTGGCGGAAACTTTGGCTATGTCGCCCATTCTGATTGGGTCAGCATGGATGAGATTTCGCCGTGGATGGGGCTTGCGGTAATTGCCGCAGAAGATCAGAAATTCCCGGAGCATTGGGGATTTGATATTTCGGCAATTGAGAAAGCGTTAGCGCATAACGAACGTAATGAAAGTCGTATTCGCGGCGCATCGACGTTGTCACAGCAGACGGCGAAAAACCTGTTCTTGTGGGATGGACGCAGTTGGGTGCGCAAAGGGCTGGAGGCAGGTCTGACGCTGGGCATCGAGACGGTATGGAGTAAGAAACGCATTCTGACGGTGTATCTGAATATCGCCGAGTTTGGTGACGGGGTCTTTGGTGTTGAAGCCGCATCACAGCGCTATTTCCATAAACCCGCTAGCAAACTGACGATGTCGGAAGCTGCGTTGTTAGCGGCGGTATTGCCGAATCCGATTCGTTTTAAAGCCAGCGCGCCGACGGGTTATGTACACAGCCGTCAGGCCTGGATTATGCGCCAGATGCGTCAGTTGGGCGGGGAAGGGTTTATGCGAGAGCATAAGCTGTATTAGCCGTGGTTTGTCGGCCGGTAGCCCGGGCAAGGCGTTTACGCCGCCCCCGGGGCGCAGCAGCCTAGTCTTCGTCAAACCCGGCGTTAAACAATGCAATCACCGCTGCCAGCGCTTCCACTTCCTGCGGGCCGGTGGCTTCTACCTCAATCTGGCGACCCTTGGCAGAGTCCAGCATCAGCAGAGCAATCACGCTATTGGCTTCCGCGACGGTGCCTTCATCGTTACGCAGCAGCACTTCCGCATCAAAATCTTGCATCAACTCAAAAAGCTTCATTGCCGGGCGCGCGTGCATGCCCAGCTTATTGGTGATTTCAACGGTTTGCTTTACGGTCATGATTTACGTTTTTCCAGCGTCCGATGACGAGACTGCACGTTCTTACCGCGTGAGCGGAAATAGTCAGCCAGCTGTTCAGCGACATACACCGAACGGTGCTTCCCGCCGGTACAACCAATGGCGACCGTTAAGTAGCTACGGTTATTGGTTTCCAACATAGGTAACCATAGCTCAAGATAGCTGCGCGTCTGGTAAATAAAGTTGTGAACTTCCGTGTGCCTGTCGAGGAAAGCGGCCACGGGCTTATCAAGGCCGGTCATCGGTCGCAGTTTAGGATCCCAGTGTGGGTTTGGCAGGAAACGCACGTCAAAAACATAGTCAGCATCGATAGGAATACCGTGCTTAAAGCCGAACGACTCGAACACCATTGTCAGCTCGCGTTCACGTTTACCCAACAGACGGGTACGCAGCATTTCGGCCAACTCGTGAACGGACATTTCGGAGGTATCGACGATAAGGTCGGCGCGTGAGCGCAACGGCTCCAACAGGTTACTTTCTTCATCGATGGCGCTTTCCAGCGACAAATTTTTGCTGGAAAGTGGGTGAAGACGACGCGTGTCGCTGTAGCGGCGAATCAGCGTATTACGGTCGGCATCGAGGAAAAGCAGTTGAGGGGAGAAGTTTTCCGGCAGGCTTTCCATTGCCCGTTCAAAAATTTCCGGCGTCTCCGGCATGTTACGCACGTCAATACTGACTGCCGCAGAAATTTCGCGGTCGGCCAGCGTTTTCGCTAACTCCGGCAGCAACACGACCGGCAGGTTATCGACGCAGTAAAACCCCATATCTTCCAGCGCACGCAGGGCAACAGATTTTCCCGAGCCAGAGCGGCCGCTGACGATCATCAGTACCATGTACCGTTTCTCCTCAGTACGATGTGATGTCCATTACGCATCATCGTGAGTTTCTGTATCGGTGATGATTTGATACAGCTCTTCGTCGCTCTGCGCAGAACGCAGACGACGGCAAATAGTTTTGTCCGCCAGACGTTTCGCCACCAGAGAAAGCGTATGCAGGTGGGTTTTGGTCTGGTCTGCGGGCACCAGAAGCGCAAACAGTAAATCAACAGGCTGATTGTCGATAGCATCGAAGGCAATCGGTGTTTCCAGTTGCACGAAAACGCCTACCGCGCGCGTCGTATCCTCTTCCAGTTTACCGTGTGGAATCGCGATGCCGTTGCCAATGCCGGTACTGCCCATTTTTTCACGGGTCAGAATGGCTTCAAACACCACCTGCGGAGGCAGACTTAACTGTTTGGCCGCCAGCTCGCTGATGATTTCCAGCGCGCGTTTTTTACTCTGACAGTGCACAGCACTGCGGGTACATTCCTGGTTAAGGACATTGCTCAGTTGTAGAGCTGAATCAGTATTTGTCATAATTTCACCTAAGCACCGCCCAATCTGCAGAGCACATCGGGCGGTCGCTCGGACAATCAATGTTGTTTTAGTTTATCTTTATGCTTGTTTAACTGTCTCGACAGTTTGTCGATCAAGCCGTCGATGGCGGCGTACATATCTTTGCCTTCTGCGCTAGCATGAAGTTCGCCCCCGTTAACATGCAATGTTGCATCCGAGATGTGCGTCAATTTCTCCACTTTTAACACAATGTAGACCTGATTGATCCTCTCGAAATACTGTTCGAGTTTAACGAATTTCGTATTGACGAATTCGCGCATCGCTTCGGTAATTTCGACGTTGTGTCCAGTGATGTTGAGCTGCATAGTGTCTTCCTTATCAGTAGAGTCAGACCAGCTGTTTACGCTGATTCGACGGCGGGATGGATAAAGACTCTCGGTACTTTGCAACGGTACGCCGGGCCACCATGATACCCTGATCGGAGAGTAGGGTGGTCAGTTTACTGTCGCTCAGTGGTTTTGCGGGATTCTCCGCAGCAATTAACTTCTTCACCAGTGCACGGATGGCCGTGGACGAGGCTTCGCCGCCGCCTTCGGTGCTCACGTGGCTGGAGAAGAAATACTTAAGCTCAAAAATGCCCCGTGGGCTATGCAAATACTTCTGCGTGGTAACACGCGAAATCGTGGACTCGTGCATCTCGACGGTCTGGGCGATATCGGCCAGCACCATCGGTTTCATGTGTTCTTCGCCAAGATCGAAAAAAGCCTGCTGCTGCTCAACAATGCAGCGGCTCACGCGCAGCAGTGTGTCATTACGGCTTTCAAGGCTTTTAATCAGCCACTTAGCATCCTGAAGATTACTGCGGATGAACTGGTTATCAGCGTCGTTACGGGCATTGTTGCACATCCCCGCATAATGCTGGTTGATCTGCAGGCGCGGGATGCTGTCGGAATTAAGCTCAACCATCCAATGACCGTTCACTTTGCGCACCAGCACATCAGGGATCACATATTCCGGCTCGCCGGTCTGGATCGATTGCCCAGGACGTGGATCGAGTGATTGAATCAGATCGACTGCTTCTTTGAGCACATCTTCTTTTAAGCGCGTAACGCGCATAAGTGAACGAAAGTCGTGGTTGGCGAGAAGATCGAGATGATCGCTGATGATTAAGCGCGCTTCAGTAATGCGTGGCGTATCAGGTGAGAACTGAGAAAGTTGGATCAGCAGACAGTCGCGGAGATCTTTGGCGGCGACGCCGACCGGATCGAATCGTTGGATCCGTTTAAGCACGGCCTCTACTTCATCGAGACCAATCTCGTCATCGCCAATGCCTTCATGGATATCTTCAACTGTGACGGTGAGATAGCCGGTATCGTCTACCGCATCGACTATCGAAGTGGCAATCGCCCGGTCAGTATCGGTAAACGGCGTCAGCTCGACCTGCCACATCAGGTAATCCTGCAGTGACTGAGTGGTTTCGCCCTGGTAAACCGGCAGTTCGTCGTCTTGGTAATCGACCCCGGTGCCCGATGGCGTGCCGGCAGTGTAGATTTCATCCCAACTGGCGTCGAGCGGTAGTTCTTCCGGCATGTCCGGCTTTTCCAGTGCATCTACGCTGTCCAGCGTTTCGGTATCGACGGGTTCCTGGGTTTCTACTTCCTCGTGAAGATCGGTTTGCTCAAGCAGGGGGTTACTCTCCAGCGCCTGCTGGAGTTCCTGCTGAAGTTCCAGCGTAGACAACTGCAACAGACGGATTGCCTGCTGCAACTGCGGCGTCATGGCAAGCTGTTGGCTGAGCCTTAATTGCAAACCTTGCTTCATATTCAGAGCGAATCTCTCCCACTTACGTCGTTAACCATACCCTATCAGAGTCTGAAGTCTTCCCCAAGATACACGCGTTTAACATGTTCGTCTTGTAGGATCTCCTGAGGGGTACCGTGGGCAATCAGATGCCCCTGGCTAACGATATAGGCGCGTTCACAGACGGCTAACGTTTCACGCACGTTGTGGTCAGTAATCAGCACGCCGAGACCGCTGTCACGCAGATGTTCGATAATGCGTTTGATGTCGATAACCGAGATTGGGTCAACCCCTGCAAACGGTTCATCCAGCAGGATAAATTTCGGGTTTGCCGCCAACGCGCGTGCGATTTCTACACGACGTCGTTCACCACCGGAAAGCGCCTGACCCAAGCTGTCGCGCAGGTGTTCGATGTGGAACTCTTCCATCAACTCTTTGGCGCGGTCTTCACGCTGCTCGTTGCTGAGATCGTCGCGGATCTGCAGCACCGCCATCAGGTTGTCATACACGCTCAGGCGACGGAAGATGGATGCTTCCTGCGGCAGATAGCCAATCCCGCGGCGGGCACGAGCGTGCAGCGGCAGCAGGCTGATATCTTCGTCATCAATGATGATATTACCCGCATCACGCGAAACGATCCCAACCACCATGTAGAAGGTAGTGGTTTTACCCGCACCGTTTGGCCCAAGCAGACCGACAATCTCACCGGAATTCACGGTCAGACTGACATCTTCCACCACGCGACGGCCTTTATAGGCCTTCGCCAGATTTTTTGCAGTTAATGTCGCCATAACGAATTAGTTACTCTTCTTCTGGGCCGGGGCCTGATCTTTAGATTTGTCCTGCAACTGCGACGGAACCAGAACGGTGGTGACGCGTTTGCCTTTGTCGCTAAACGCCTGCATTTTTTGCTCTTTTACCAGATAGGTAATTTTGTCACCCTTGATATTGCTATCAAGCTGCTCAAGGTAAGCATTGCCGGTCAGGATCACGAAATCGTTCTGCAGTTCATAATGCATTTTTGAGGCATGGCCTTTTACCGGCTTGCCGTTATCCTGCATCTGATAGAAGGTCGCGGGGTTACCGTAACCGTCGATCACTTCTTTACCTTTTTGATCCGCAGGACGGGTCACCACCACTTTATCAGCGTTGATTTTGATCGTGCCCTGGGTCACCACAACGTTGCCGGTAAAGGTGACGATGTTGCCCTGCATATCCAGCGACTGCTGATCGGATTCGATATGAATCGGCTGATCGGTATCCCCGGTGAGCGCCATTGCTGGAAGGCTGGCCGCCAGCAAAGTACCGGCGAGCGCAAGCTTAAGGCTGAGTTTGTTTTTTCTGAATTTCATAAGAGGTTCTAACCTTTTCAATCAGCTCGGCGTTTTTGCTGCGTAAATTGCCGCGCATTTTCAGGCCGCTGGAATTAAATGTTGTTCCGTATAACGTCACCAGATCGTCAGAGGCAACATCCTGAGTAATCAGGTTTACCTGGGCATTATCCGTCGTAATCTTACGCAGTTGCGCATCTTCTGTCAGCGCGTTGATTTCAACGTGCCCGTAAAGGTACAGCATGCGATCGTTGGTCAGCTTGGCTTTATCAGCTTTAATCGACCAGGTTGGTACCTTGTTTGCGTCAAAAGTGGTCAATACCGGATGGGTAAACCACGAGACAGCCTGATCGGAAAAATACTCCACATGCTCGGCGATGAGCCGGTAGCTAAGGGCACCTTCCGGGCTGTACACCACCGTATCGGTATGTTCACTTTTATAGGTTGGGTCGCTGGTGTTGACCGCCTGCGGGCCGACATCGTCGTTATCGGCAAGATTCAGGCCGATAAGGACAAGCGCTATCAGCGCCAGCACAATAATAACCCAACGTCTGGTTTTACTCATATTGATTGCCCTTTGGCTTCTTCAAGCTTTCCTTGCGCCAATAGCAGCAGGTCGCAGACCTCACGAACCGCGCCGCGTCCACCGGCAATACGAGTGACGTAATCAGCGCGAGGCAGCAACAGTGGATGCGCATCCGCTACCGCAACGCTTAGGCCGATTTCGGCCATGACCGGCCAGTCAATCAGATCGTCACCAACGTAAGCGACCTGGTTTGGCTGGAGCTCCAGCTTCGCAAGCAGTTCGCGATAGGCGATCAGTTTATCCGACTGCCCTTGATAGAGATGGCTAATGCCAAGCGTAGCGCAGCGGTCTTCTAACAGTTTAGCTTTTCGTCCGGTAATAATCGCCACCTCAATGCCTGAGGTGAGGGCGCAGCGAATTCCATAGCCGTCACGTACGTTGAAGGCTTTCAGCTCCTCGCCGTTGTTGCCCATGTAAATCAGGCCGTCCGAGAGCACCCCGTCAACATCGAGGATAAGCAGGCGAATTTGCTCCGCCCGAGTAATAAATTGTGGGCTCACCGGGCCATAACAGGTGGCAACCGGGGCGACAGCATGACTCATTCTTTATATCCTTGATTACACTACGCCTGCGCGCAGTAGGTCGTGCATATGTATCACACCTAGCAGATGGTCGCCATCGGCAACCAATACGCAGGTGATATGACGTGATTGCATCAGGTTCAATGCATCAACCGCCAGCATCTCTGGACGAATGCGGATACCGCCCGATGTCATCACGTCGGCAATGCCGAGAGTGCGGACGTCAACGCCGTTATCGAAGATTCTTCGCAGGTCACCGTCGGTGAAAATACCTTTAATCTGCATATTGTCGTCGCAGATGGCGGTCATGCCCAGATTTTTACGCGTGATCTCTAAAAGTGCGTCACGCAGCGAGGCATCGATGCTCACCTGGGGAATTTCATCGCCGGTGTGCATAATATCGTTAACCCGCAGCAACAGCTTGCGACCAAGTGCGCCGCCGGGGTGCGACAGGGCAAAATCTTCCGCCGTGAAGCCACGCGCTTTGAGCAGCGCAACCGCGAGGGCATCACCCATAACCAGCGCGGCGGTTGTGCTGGTGGTTGGCGCCAGGCCAAGTGGGCACGCTTCACGTGGAACTTTCACGCATAAATGAATATCGGCGGCACGTCCCATACTGCTCTCCGGACGGCTGGTCATGCAGATAAGCGGTACGCGCAGACGCTTCAATACCGGGATCAGCGCCAGAATTTCGTTGGACTCGCCGGAGTTTGACAGGGCGATGACTACGTCCTGTGGGGTCACCATACCTAGGTCGCCGTGGGCCGCCTCGCCGGGATGAACGAAGAACGCCGATGTCCCCGTGCTGGCGAAAGTGGCCGCCATTTTACGACCAATATGCCCAGATTTGCCCATACCCATGACGACCACTTTGCCGCCACAGTAAAAGATCTTCTCGCAGGCGTTGCTGAAATCCTGATTAATGTATTGACCAAGCTGCTCCAGCCCTTCCCGTTCAATCTCCAGAACCTCTCTTCCTGCTTGTTGGAAGTCGAAGTTTGGCTGCAAATCTATTTGCGACATAATGATATCCCGATTCATTCGATGAAAAGCGGCGCGCCCCAATAGAGCACTGCCAGCCATACAACAAACCCGCTGATTAACAGCAGTCCCGCGCAGCGGCCGACCTGCCTACGACGCCAGCACAGTAGAGCAAACACCACGCTCACCAGTACCATGACGCCATAGTCGCGGGAGAACGCGAGCGGGTTGAAGGTTCCCGGCGCGATAAGCGCGGGGAGCCCCAGTACAATGGCGATATTAAAGAAATTGGAGCCGATGATATTGCCGACGGCGATATCATTCTCACCCTTGCGTACACCGGCAATCGCGGTGGCAAGCTCCGGTAAACTGGTGCCCAGCGCGATAATCGTTAAGCCGATGGTCAGTTCACTCATGGCAAAATAGTTTGCTAGCACCGTTGCGTTATCAATCACCATCCGTGTCGCCATTGGCATGATGATTAAGGCTACGCCCAGCCATAAACAGGCGACGGGTAAGGAGCCATCGCGCGGCAGCTCGGCAAGCTGCTGTTGCGTAAACTTATCGTTGCCCTGGCGTTCGGCTAATCTGGCTATTTTAATAATAAACAACAGCCAAAGGGCGGTGAGAATAAATAAAAATATGCCGTCAAGACGGGAAAGCTCACCATCATACAACACATACCCTGCCAGCAGGCTCACTACCAACATTAGCGGTATTTCGCGGCGCAGGATATCAGAATGCACGGTAAATGGGTGGAACAGGGCGGTCAGTCCGAGGATCAGTAGAATGTTGACAATGTTTGATCCGATGGCGGTTCCGACAGCGACATCCACCTGCCCATGGAGCGATGCGGCGGCGGCAACAATAATTTCTGGTAGCGATGTGCCTATACTGACAACAGTCATGCCGATAATCAGCGGCGGGATCCCTAGAGCACGGCACAAAATGGAGGCGGAATACACCAGGCGGTCAGCGCTATAGACCACCAGAAGTAAACCAATAATTAACAGAGCCGTGGCTAAGAGCATCTAAAGTCCTTTATTCGGGTATAATCGCCAGTCCGCATTTCTGAACATGGCGAATTCCTAATTTTGACTTTATGCGCAGGAAAAGTAAAACAAATGCCAGATTTCGTTAACCAGAGCGGTTAGGATTCTGTAAGAATGCAGGGGCAAGCAGGAGTTTGCTCTACTTAAGGACCTGGAAAGGTAAGCCTATGAGCCAAAATCTAGCGAATTTAGTCGATATGCACGACGTCACCTTTACGCGTGGCAATCGGGTTATCTTCGACAACATCTCGCTTTCGGTGCCGCGCGGTAAAATCACTGCGATTATGGGGCCGTCGGGGATTGGCAAGACCACCCTGTTACGCCTGATTGGCGGGCAGATCCCCCCGGATAGCGGAGAAATCCTCTTTGATGGCGAGAATGTGCCGCAGATGTCACGATCTCGTCTTTACACCGTGCGCAAGCGCATGAGTATGCTGTTTCAGTCTGGGGCATTGTTCACAGACCTGAACGTGTTTGACAACGTGGCTTATCCGATTCGCGAGCACACTAATCTGCCCGCGCCGCTGCTAAAAAGCACGGTGATGATGAAACTGGAAGCCGTTGGTCTGCGCGGGGCGGCGAAGCTGATGCCGTCTGAACTGTCCGGCGGGATGGCGCGGCGTGCGGCGCTGGCCAGAGCCATTGCGCTGGAGCCGGATCTCATCATGTTTGATGAACCGTTTGTCGGCCAGGATCCGATAACCATGGGCGTACTGGTGAAGCTGATTTCTGAACTCAACAGTGCGCTGGGTGTCACTTGTATTGTGGTTTCCCACGATGTACCGGAAGTGCTGAGCATTGCCGATTTCGCCTACATCATGGCAGACCGCAAAATCATCGCTCATGGGAGCGCAACGTCGTTGCAGGAAAACGCCGATCCTCGTGTGCGTCAGTTCCTCGACGGTATCGCCGACGGCCCGGTGCCGTTCCGTTATCCGGCGGGCGACTACCGCCGCGATCTCATTGGTACAGGGAGTTAAACGACTCATGCTGTTAAATGCACTGGCAGCGCTGGGACATCGCGGGATTAAGTCCATCGCGACGTTTGGGCGCGCCGGGTTAATGTTATTCAATGCCGTCGTCGGCAAACCCGAATTCCGCAAGCACGGACCGTTGCTGGTTCGTCAGCTTTATAACGTTGGCGTGCTTTCTCTGGTTATCATTATTGTGTCGGGCGTGTTTATCGGCATGGTGCTGGGGTTGCAAGGGTATCTGGTGCTGACCACTTACAGCGCTGAGACCAGTCTCGGTATGCTGGTCGCACTCTCATTACTGCGTGAGCTGGGGCCGGTGGTTGCCGCGCTGCTGTTCGCCGGGCGCGCGGGTTCGGCATTGACCGCTGAAATTGGCCTGATGCGCGCCACCGAGCAACTCTCCAGCATGGAAATGATGGCAGTCGATCCGCTGCGTCGCGTGATTTCTCCGCGCTTTTGGGCGGGCGTCATCTCTTTGCCGCTGTTGACCATTATTTTCGTCGCTGTGGGTATCTGGGGCGGCTCTCTGGTCGGCGTCAGTTGGAAAGGGATTGATGCCGGGTTCTTCTGGTCGGCAATGCAAAATGCGGTGGACTGGCGTCTTGATCTGGTGAACTGCCTGATCAAGAGCGTTGTTTTCGCCATTACGGTGACATGGATTGCGTTATTTAACGGTTACGATGCGATCCCCACTTCTGCCGGAATCAGCCGCGCGACCACCCGTACCGTGGTGCATGCGTCGCTGGCGGTTCTTGGGCTGGACTTTGTGCTGACGGCACTGATGTTTGGGAATTGAGTGAATGCAAACGAAAAAGAGTGAAATCTGGGTCGGTATTTTTCTGTTGGTTGCCCTGCTGGCGGCACTGTTTGTCTGCCTGAAGGCGGCGGACGTGTCGTCGATGAAATCTGCGCCAACCTACCGTGTTTACGCGACCTTCGATAACATCGGCGGCCTGAAAAGCCGTTCGCCGGTGCGTATTGGTGGCGTGGTGATTGGGCGTGTCGCCGATATCTCACTGGACCCAAAAACATACTTACCGCGTGTGGCTATCGACATTGAAGACAGCTATGACCATATTCCCGATACCAGTTCGCTGGCGATTCGTACTTCGGGCCTGCTGGGCGAGCAGTACCTGGCGCTGAACGTAGGTTTTGAAGACCCGGAACTGGGAACGTCTATCCTTAAAGACGGCAGCATCATCCAGGATACTAAATCAGCAATGGTGCTCGAAGATTTGATTGGTCAGTTCCTTTACAACAGTAAAGGCAGCGACAATCAGAATTCAGGCGATGCGAAAACGTCAACTGACGAACATACTGATACGGCAGCGCCTGCTACTGGCTCGACGAATTAATCTCAGGAGATACTCGACATGTTTAAACGTTTACTGATGGTCGCCATGCTGGTGATTGCGCCATTAACGGCAGCCACGGCGGCAGACCAGACTAATCCTTACAAGCTGATGAACGAAGCGGCGCAGAAAACATTCGATCGCCTGAAGACCGAACAACCGAAGATTCGTTCTAATCCTAACTACCTGCGTGATGTTGTTGATCAGGAACTCCTGCCGTATGTGCAGGTGAAATATGCCGGTGCACTGGTTCTTGGCCGCTACTACAAAGACGCGACTCCAGCACAGCGTGAAGCTTACTTCATCGCGTTCCGTGAATACCTGAAACAGGCTTACGGCCAGGCGTTGGCGATGTATCACGGTCAGACTTATCAGGTTGCTCCAGAACAATCGTTGGGTGATGCCACGATCGTTCCTATCCGTGTGACCATCAACGATCCGAATGGTCGCCCGCCGGTACGTCTGGACTTCCAGTGGCGTAAAAATACCCAGACGGGTAACTGGCAGGCTTACGACATGATTGCGGAAGGGGTGAGCATGATCACCACCAAACAAAATGAGTGGAGCGATCTGCTGCGTACCAAAGGTATCGATGGTCTGACTGCACAGCTGAAAGCTATCTCTGCACAGCCAATTACCCTGGAACAGAAAAAATAATGGCCGAACAGTTAAGCTGGACACGCGAAGGCGAACGCCTGGCGCTGCACGGTGAGCTGGATCAGGACTTTCTGGTGTCTCTATGGGACGCCAGAAAGGACGCAACGCAGGGCGTATCGGTGATTGATCTCAGTGGCTTGAGCCGCGTGGATACGGCGGGTCTGGCACTGCTGGTGCATCTGGTCGATCTGATTCGTGCCGAGGGTCGGACGGCGAGCCTCGAAGGCGTAAGCGAAAAAGTGGCCACCCTGAAAGGGTTATATAATCTGCCTGAAGATATGATCCCTTAAAAATTTCAGTACGTTATTGCTTCCAATATTCTTAAAGCCCCATCAATCTCAAGGATGGGGCTTTTTGCTTGTTTAAGACTGCGTCACTTTCCTCTAAGATGTGGGGCTGTTTTCACTCTCAAATGAAATGCGAACCTATGGAAAATAATGAAATTCAGACCGTGCTGATGAATGCACTCTCCCTTCAGGAAGTTCTCGTTTCTGGTGATGGTAGCCACTTCCAGGTGATTGCTGTGGGTGAGATGTTTGATGGCATGAGCCGGGTTAAGAAGCAGCAGACGATCTACGGCCCGCTGATGGAGTACCTTGCGGACAACCGCATTCATGCCTTATCGATCAAAGCGTATACCCCGCAAGAGTGGGCCCGCGATCGCAAACTCAACGGTTTTTGAGCCAGGGGAAAAGTGGCATCACTTTTCCGGTGGCGAACGTGAATACTTAACAGAGATTAGATTTGATGGATAAATTTCGTGTGCAGGGGCCGACCCGCCTTCAGGGTGAGGTCACCATTAGTGGTGCTAAAAATGCTGCCCTGCCGATTCTTTTTGCCGCTTTGCTGGCAGAAGACCCGGTTGAGATCCAGAACGTACCAAAACTGAAAGACGTTGATACTTCCATGAAGCTGTTGACGCAGCTGGGTGCGAAGGTTGAGCGCAATGGTTCAGTATGGATTGACGCAAGTTCGGTGAACGTATTTTGTGCACCATACGACCTGGTGAAAACCATGCGTGCTTCTATCTGGGCGCTGGGCCCGCTGGTGGCGCGTTTTGGCCAGGGTCAGGTTTCTCTGCCTGGCGGCTGCACCATTGGTGCGCGTCCGGTTGACCTGCACATTTCTGGCCTGGAGCAGTTAGGCGCGGAAATTAAACTGGAAGAAGGCTACGTCAAAGCGTCCGTTAATGGTCGTCTGAAAGGCGCACATATCGTGATGGACATGGTCAGCGTTGGGGCGACCGTCACCATCATGGCTGCTGCTACGCTGGCGGAAGGGACTACTGTTATCGAAAACGCCGCGCGTGAGCCGGAGATCGTCGATACTGCGAACTTCCTCAACGCCATGGGCGCGAAGGTGACAGGTCAGGGCACCGACCGTATCACTATCGAAGGCGTTAAGCGTTTGGGCGGCGGTGTTTATCGCGTTCTGCCTGACCGTATTGAAACCGGCACCTTCCTGGTGGCGGCGGCGATTTCCGGTGGCAAAATTGTCTGTCGTAACGCTAAACCTGACACGCTGGATGCGGTGCTGGCTAAGCTTCGTGAAGCCGGCGCTGATATTGAAGTCGGTGAAGACTGGGTCAGCCTGGATATGCACGGCAAACGCCCGAAAGCAGTCAATGTGCGTACCGCGCCACATCCTGCATTCCCGACCGACATGCAGGCGCAGTTCACCTTGCTGAACCTGGTGGCAGAAGGTACCGGTGTTATCACCGAAACGGTATTTGAAAACCGCTTTATGCACATTCCGGAGCTTATCCGTATGGGCGCGCGTGCGGAAATTGAAAGCAATACCGCAATTTGTCACGGCGTTGAGCAGCTCTCCGGCGCTCAGGTCATGGCAACCGACCTGCGTGCATCTGCAAGCCTGGTCCTGGCGGGCTGCATCGCTCAGGGCACTACGATCGTTGACCGTATCTATCACATCGACCGTGGCTATGAGCGCATTGAAGATAAGCTCAGCGCGCTAGGCGCGAATATCGAGCGTATTAAGGGCGAGTAATCGCGACACGTGATAAACGCCCTCTGGCCTGTCTGGAGGGCGTTATTTTGCCTCTACAGATCGACGCATTGCTTTCGTTCTATCAATAAACTCATGGGTTATTGGATCGTGATAGCGCGATGGCCAGATTATCCACGGTTCGGTTTCAAGCACCTTTGCAATAATCACTTCACCTTTCGGCCATGGACGGGATAGCACGTTGGCTAACGTCGACGAACTGAGGCCGTTCTTACGTGATTCTGCGGCCATCGACGTCCCTTTTTTGTGTAACCCCGCGATAATATCTGCCGGATGCCAATCGATAAACTTATCCATACTTCCTCCCTGAGAATACTGTTTAAATCATCATGTCGAATGAGGAATGTACTGTATCGCTCTTTTCAGTAACTTTCTAAAAAGTTCTAGTAAGTTTCTTTAAATTCGGAATAAGTTAATTTTTGCCATCAAAAATGGGCATTTTTGGCATTTTCAGGAAATTTCCCGCGCGAGTGTGCGCGGGAACAGATTTTAACGATCGCGTTGAACGGCGATATGGGCGAGGGCGATCAGCGCCTCACGGTATTGAGTATCTGGCAGAGGGGAGAGGGCGGCAATGGCTTTATCGGCTTCTTCTTCGGCACGCTGACGCGTCCATTCCAGAGAACCACACGCTGCCATCGCTTCAAGCACCGGTTCAAGCAGATGACGCCCGTTGCCTTGCTCAATCGCACCGCGAATCAGAAGCGCCTGTTCTGGCGTACCGTTACGCATAGCGTGCAGCAAAGGCAGGGTAGGTTTGCCTTCGTTAAGATCATCACCGACGTTTTTACCCAGCGTTTCGCCATCAGCGCTGTAGTCGAGTAAATCATCGATCAGCTGGAAAGCGGTGCCCAGATAGCGGCCATAGTCCTGTAGCCCTTTCTCCTGCTCTGATGTGCAGTTAGCGAGTAGACCAGAGCATTGCGCCGCTGCTTCAAACAGGCGCGCAGTTTTACTGTAGATCACGCGCATGTAGTTTTCTTCGGTAATGTCCGCATCGTTGACGTTCATCAACTGAAGAACTTCACCTTCAGCAATGACGTTTACCGCTTCAGACATCACTTCCAGCACTTTCAGCGAACCGAGGCTGGTCATCATCTGAAATGCGCGCGTGTAAATGAAGTCGCCAACCAGCACGCTGGCCGCGTTCCCAAAGGCAGCATTCGCCGTTGCCTTGCCACGGCGCATATCCGACTCATCGACGACGTCATCGTGCAACAAGGTCGCGGTATGAATAAATTCGATAAGCGCGGCAATATTGACATGGGCATTGCCCTGATAGCCAACGGCGCGAGCGGCAAGCACGGCAATCATCGGGCGGATACGTTTTCCGCCACCGCTGACGATGTAATAGCCTAGCTGATTGATCAACTGGACATCCGAGTTGAGCTGCTCAAGAATCGTCGCATTGACACCCGCCATATCCTGCGCGGTTAACTCATTGATTTGTTGTAAATTCATCGCAAAAGCCGGGCTTAGTGTCCTGTTTACCATTTATCCATACAGGATAATGAAGGTTTTACGTTAGCGTTGTGACTACGATTGTACTGAAAAAACGCCTCAGATAAACGTTGTCGTGCCGGTTGTCTTTTTTTTCTGCATCTATTGATGGTAGCACTTGTCAAAGGCTCGCGTTTTGCGTAATATTCGCGCCCTATTGTGAATATTTATAGCGCACTCTGAATCACATAAAGTTGTGCGCGGAAGCGGAGTTTATATGTACGCGGTTTTCCAAAGTGGTGGTAAACAACACCGAGTAAGCGAAGGTCAGACCATTCGCCTGGAAAAGCTGGACATCGCAACTGGCGAATCTATCGAATTCGCTGAAGTTCTGATGATCGCAAACGGTGAAGAAGTCAAAATCGGCGTTCCTTTCGTTGATGGCGGCGTAATCAAAGCTGAAGTTGTTGCTCATGGTCGTGGCGAGAAAGTTAAAATCGTTAAGTTTCGTCGTCGTAAACACTACCGTAAGCAGCAAGGCCATCGTCAGTGGTTCACTGATGTGAAAATCACTGGCATCAGCGCTTAAGTTAAGGGGAGCAGATTAAATGGCACATAAAAAGGCTGGTGGCTCGACTCGTAACGGTCGCGACTCAGAAGCTAAACGTCTGGGCGTAAAACGCTTCGGCGGCGAATCCGTTCTGGCTGGTAGCATCATCGTTCGTCAACGTGGTACTCAGTTCCACGCTGGTTCTAACGTAGGCTGCGGCAAAGACCACACACTGTTTGCTAAAGCAGACGGTAAAGTGAAATTCGAAGTGAAAGGCCCGAAAAACCGTCGTTTTATCAGCATTGTTGCTGAATAAGTTTTTCGCGTCCCGGTAACGGATGAAAGCCCCGCAACGTGTTGCGGGGCTTTTTACATTCGACGCCAGGAAAATGATGGGTAGTACCACCGTTTCAAGGCAGGGAATCCGGTATGAAGCAGCAGGCGGGGATTGGCATTCTTTTGGCGCTTACTACGGCAATATGCTGGGGCGCATTACCGATTGCCATGAAACAGGTTCTGGAAGTTATGGAACCACCTACCGTCGTGTTCTACCGATTTTTGATGGCGAGCTGTGGTCTTGGCCTCATTCTGACATGGAAGCGCAAACTGCCTTCTCTGCAGATTTTCCGCAATCCACGCTGGTTGGTATTGCTGCTCATCGCTACTGGTGGGCTGTTCGGTAATTTCGTGTTGTTTAGCTCATCGCTTCAGTACGTTAGCCCAACGGCATCGCAGGTGATAGGCCAACTCTCGCCTGTCGGCATGATGATTGCCAGCGTCTTTATCCTTAAAGAGAAGATGCGCGGCACGCAGATAATCGGCGCTATCATGCTTATCTGTGGCTTGCTGATGTTTTTCAACACCAGCCTGCTCGAAATTTTTACTCGTCTAACTGACTATACCTGGGGCGTTATCTTCGGGGTGGGTGCGGCGATGGTTTGGGTGAGTTACGGCGTCGCGCAAAAGGTGTTATTGCGGCGAATGGGCTCACAGCAGATCCTCTTTTTATTGTACACTTTATGTACTATTGCATTGTTGCCGTTAGCGAAGCCTGAGGTTATCAGGCAACTGAGCGACTGGCAGCTAGCCTGTCTGATCTTCTGTGGTCTGAACACTCTGGTCGGTTATGGTGCCCTGGCGGAAGCCATGGCGCGCTGGCAGGCGGCGCAGGTGAGTGCGTTAGTGACGCTGACTCCCCTGTTTACACTGTTATTTTCAGATCTATTATCAATGGCCTGGCCCGATTTCTTCGCCCGACCGATGCTTAACCTATTAGGTTACCTCGGTGCGGTTATCGTGGTTGCGGGCGCGATGTATTCCGCCATTGGTCATCGTCTTTGGGGGCGGTGGCGTAAGCGTGAAACGGTTGTTCCGTTACCCCGCGCAGGCGAATGATTTACGGAGAGTAAAATGAAGTTTGTTGATGAAGCAACGATCCTGGCAGTCGCAGGTGATGGCGGTAATGGTTGCGTAAGCTTCCGCCGCGAAAAATATATCCCACGTGGCGGCCCTGATGGTGGCGACGGTGGTGATGGTGGTGACGTCTGGATGGAAGCGGACGAGAACCTGAATACCCTGATCGACTACCGTTTCGAAAAATCTTTCCGTGCAGAACGTGGTCAGAATGGCGCAAGCCGTGATTGTACCGGTAAGCGCGGTAAAGACGTCACCATTAAGGTGCCGGTCGGTACGCGTGTTATCGACCAGGGTACCGGCGAAACCATGGGCGACATGACCAAACACGGTCAGCGTCTGATGGTGGCGAAAGGCGGCTGGCACGGTCTGGGCAACACCCGCTTTAAATCCTCCGTTAACCGTACGCCGCGTCAGAAGACAATGGGTACGCCGGGTGATAAGCGTGACCTGCAGCTCGAACTGATGCTGCTGGCAGATGTCGGGATGCTGGGGATGCCAAATGCTGGTAAATCTACCTTCATTCGTTCCGTCTCTGCGGCGAAACCAAAAGTGGCGGACTATCCGTTTACTACCCTGGTGCCAAGCCTCGGCGTGGTGCGTGTAGATAACGAGAAGAGCTTTGTGGTTGCCGATATCCCGGGCCTGATTGAAGGGGCAGCCGAAGGCGCAGGTTTAGGTATTCGCTTCCTGAAACACCTGGAACGTTGCCGCGTACTGCTGCACATCATTGATATCGATCCAATCGATGGCTCTGATCCGGCAGAAAACGCACGCATCATCATTGGTGAGCTGGAGAAATACAGCGATAAACTGGCGGGCAAACCACGCTGGTTGGTCTTCAACAAGATCGATACCATGGATAAAGCGGATGCTGAAGCGAAAGCGAAGGCCATTGCTGAAGCTATGGGTTGGGAAGACAAGTATTACCTGATCTCTGCCGCAAGCCAGATTGGCGTCAAAGACCTGTGCTGGGACGTGATGAACTTCATCATTGAGAACCCAATCGTGCAGGCTGAAGAAGCCAAACAGCCAGAGAAAGTCGAATTCATGTGGGATGACTACCATCGTCAGCAGCTTGATGAAGTCGCCGCTGAAGCGGAAGAAGACGACGAAGATGACGACTGGGATGAAGACGACGAGGAAGGCGTAGAGTTTATCTACAAACGCTAATCCTGGCGCCGGATGGCGACGCTAACGCGTCTTATCCGGCCTACAATATTGCAACGGGCCGCATCTGCGGCCCGTTTTTTTATGTGCGTAGTAGGCCGGATAAGCGCAAGCGCCATCCGGCAGCACCATATCTAGTTGTTCTGATAGATATCTTTATACAATCGGCTTTCAAAGCGAACCAGAGGAATCCGACGATTCCTCTGGTCGGCAGGAGAGACCGCATAGCCCGAAAGATATTGCACAAACGCCATTTTTTGACCGCTGGCGGTAGTGATAAAGCCGGCCAGATTATACACGCCTTGCAGCGAGCCGGTTTTAGCCGAGACTTTGCCATCAACCCCTGCCTGATGTAGACCCGCACGGTACTGCAACGATCCGTCATGTCCGGCGAGAGGCAGCATAGAGATGAAATCCAGCTCATTGTCGTGTTGTGCGATGTACTGCAACGCCTGCATCATAGTGGCAGGAGCAATCAGGTTGTGCCTGGACAGACCTGAGCCATCGGCAATAATGGTATTGCCCAAATCAACGCCGGCTTGCTGACGTAAGATCTGCCGGACGGCATCGGATCCTGCACGCCAGGTGCCTGGTACGCCAAAGCGTGAGTGACCCACCATGCGAAATACGGTATCGGCAATCATGTTGTCCGATTTTTTCAGCATGATTTTTAATAAATCATGCAGTTGGGCAGACTGCTTACTGGCGATCACGGTTCCAGGTTCGTTCACCAGAGTCTGACGAAGTAAGGTGCCGCTATAGGTGATTCCAGCCTGCTTGAGTTCGTCTTTAATTATCGCCCCGGCATAGCTTGCGCCATCCTGGATTGCAAACGCTAGCGGCAGAGGCTCTGCACGCTGCGGTAGGCATCCGGTCAGCGTAAAGCGGTTGAGATCGCCTGGTACCACATCCAGTTCGCAATATTGTGCATCCGGTGAGCCTTTCGCAAGTGTGCGCACCTGGCTGAACATGGTTACCGGGTAGTACGATGCGATACGGATAAACGCCAAATCATTGGCCTTTTGGGCGCTGTAGAGCGAAATGGAGAAGCAGTTTCGGTCGATAATCGCGGCCGCTGGCGGAGCGCTAAAGCACTGCGTCATATCATTCCACGGCCAGCCAGGCGCTTTATCATGGCTTGCAAAAATGGAGGTATCGATAAGTACGTTACCGTCGATATTTTGCACGCCCGCCTTTTTAAGCGTCGCCACCATATTGCGAATATCCTGACGTCTTAACGTCGGATCGCCGCCAAATCGCGCAATAAGGTCGCCTTTTAGCGTGCCATTATCGATGCTACCTTTGGTCTCAAGTGTGGTGGTGAAACGAAAATCAGGGCCGAGTTGCAGCAGCGCCGCTAACGCAGTGAGAACCTTTTGGGTACTGGCGGGAAGCGCCATCTGCTGGCCGTGATAATCCACCAACGGCGCAGGAGCACCGACCTTCTGCACTAACAGTGCAAGGTTGGCCCCGGCAGGGAGCTGATTGATGTATTCATCAACATTCGCAGCCTGAACGCTAAACGCTATACTGGTGGTCAATCCGATGATAAATCTGGAAAATCGCATAATCTCGCGCTAACAACCTGGAAACAAGCCGTCATACTACGGTGCAAAGCCCTGTAAAGTAAACGATGACCCGTAGTGAACTTCAGGGTAAAATACGTATCAAATAAAAAATTACTGCTGACCTGGGGCTTTGCATCCGGGTCGGTTTTCTTTTGCTTCTGGTCTGGCACTAATAGCGAACCAGGCGGGCTTTACAGCCGGAGCGGGGCGAACCGCTCCCTACAGGAATGTTTAAGAGGTATAACGATGCAAGCTATCCCTATGACCCTTGGTGGGGCAGAAAAACTGCGTGAAGAACTGGATTTTCTCAAATCTGTACGTCGCCCAGAAATCATTGCTTCCATTGCTGAAGCGCGTGAACACGGCGACCTGAAAGAGAATGCGGAATACCATGCTGCACGTGAGCAGCAGGGCTTTTGCGAAGGTCGTATCAAAGATATCGAAGCGAAGCTGTCTAATGCGCAGGTTATCGATATCAGCAAGATACCGAACACCGGTCGTGTGATTTTTGGCTCAACGGTGCAGGTACTGAATCTGGACAACGATGAAGAACAAACTTATCGTATCGTTGGCGATGACGAAGCTGATTTCAAACAGAATCTGATTTCCGTGAACTCCCCAATTGCTCGTGGCCTGATTGGCAAAGAGCAAGATGATGTTGTCGTCATCCGTACGCCGGGTGGTGAGGTCGAGTTCGAAATCCTGAAAGTGGATTATCTGTAAGATATGTTCGACACTCAAAATGTTGATTGAGTGTAAAGATAAGAAAAAGGCCGCATAGCGGCCTTTTATCAAGCTTGAGAGCGTGGCATGTTGCTAGCCTTCGTAAAGAAAATCCCTCATTTAACACAATCTTGTGTCAGAAATTAGGATATTCTTAACGTGGCAGCGAGATTTTGCGTTCTTTACCAGGGCGATAAAGTACCAGCATCTTACCGATGACCTGTACGTTACAGGCGCCGGTTTCGCGCACGATAGCGTCCACGATCAAGGTTTTGGTTTCGCGATCTTCCGAGGCGACTTTCACCTTGATAAGTTCATGGTGCTCTAACGCTTGTTCAATCTCGGCCAGTACCCCTTCGGTCAAACCATTATTGCCAAGCATAACTACTGGCTTGAGCGGATGTGCTAGACCTTTCAGGTGCTGTTTTTGTTTAGTACTCAGATTCATCGTATATTTTTGCTTACGTTGGGATTGAAAACGGGTCATTCTACCGCCATCTCCCTTATATCACCAAATGATGCGTAGAAATTTACGCCAAAGGTTACGATGAACTGCCCCTATGGGAATGTTAAATGACAGGTAAAAAGCGTTCTGCCAGCTCAAGCCGCTGGCTCCAGGAACACTTTAGCGATAAATATGTTCAACAGGCACAGAAAAAGGGGTTACGTTCCCGTGCCTGGTTTAAACTTGATGAAATACAGCAAAGTGACAAACTTTTTAAGCCGGGGATGACAGTAGTTGACCTCGGTGCTGCCCCAGGAGGCTGGTCACAGTACGTGGTCACGCAGATTGGTGGCAAAGGCCGCATTATCGCTTGCGATCTTTTACCTATGGATCCAATCGTTGGTGTGGACTTCCTTCAAGGCGATTTTCGTGATGAACTCGTGGTGAAGGCATTACTGGAGCGAGTGGGTGACAGTAAGGTACAAGTTGTCATGTCAGATATGGCACCAAACATGAGCGGAACGCCGGAGGTTGATATCCCCCGGGCCATGTATCTGGTGGAGCTGGCGCTTGAAATGGTTCGTGATGTGCTAGCGCCAGGCGGAAATTTTGTAGTGAAAGTGTTCCAGGGCGAAGGTTTCGATGAGTATCTAAGGGAAATTCGCTCCCTGTTTACGAAGGTCAAAGTTCGTAAGCCGGACTCTTCTCGTGCGCGTTCACGTGAAGTGTACATTGTAGCGACCGGGCGAAAACCATAACCGGAAGATTTCAAACGAAAGTTTGAATGAAGACGGATATAGCGTATCCTGACGCTGTTTTTAACACAGTTGTAATAAGAGGTTAATCCCTTGAGTGACATGGCGAAAAACCTAATACTCTGGCTGGTCATTGCCGTCGTGCTGATGTCAGTATTCCAGAGCTTTGGGCCCAGCGAATCGAACAGCCACAAGGTGGATTATTCTACCTTCCTGCAAGAGGTCAATAACGACCAGGTTCGCGAAGCGCGTATCAACGGACGTGAGATCAACGTTACCAAGAAAGATAGTAACCGTTACACGACTTACCTTCCGGTTAACGATCCGAAGCTGCTTGATAACCTGCTGACTAAGAACGTCAAGGTTGTAGGCGAACCACCTGAAGAGCCGAGCCTGCTGGCTTCTATCTTCATCTCATGGTTCCCGATGCTGCTGCTGATCGGTGTCTGGATCTTCTTCATGCGTCAAATGCAGGGCGGCGGTGGCAAAGGTGCCATGTCGTTCGGTAAGAGCAAAGCGCGCATGTTGACGGAAGACCAGATCAAAACCACTTTTGCTGACGTTGCAGGTTGTGACGAGGCGAAAGACGAGGTAGCCGAACTGGTTGAATATCTGCGTGAACCGAGCCGTTTCCAGAAATTGGGCGGTAAAATTCCGAAAGGCGTCCTGATGGTCGGCCCTCCGGGTACCGGTAAAACCCTGTTGGCAAAAGCCATCGCGGGTGAAGCGAAGGTTCCGTTCTTCACTATTTCTGGTTCTGACTTCGTGGAAATGTTTGTGGGTGTCGGCGCATCACGTGTGCGTGACATGTTCGAACAGGCCAAGAAAGCAGCACCGTGCATCATCTTCATCGATGAAATCGACGCCGTAGGCCGCCAGCGTGGCGCAGGTCTGGGCGGTGGTCACGATGAGCGTGAACAGACGCTGAACCAGATGCTGGTTGAGATGGATGGCTTCGAAGGTAACGAAGGTATTATCGTTATCGCAGCAACTAACCGTCCAGACGTACTTGACCCAGCGCTGCTGCGTCCAGGCCGCTTTGACCGTCAGGTTGTGGTCGGGCTGCCAGATGTTCGCGGTCGTGAACAGATTCTGAAAGTGCATATGCGTCGCGTACCGCTGTCTCCGGATATCGATGCGGCAATTATCGCTCGTGGTACCCCTGGTTTCTCCGGTGCAGACCTGGCGAACCTGGTGAACGAAGCGGCACTGTTTGCGGCACGTGGCAACAAGCGTGTGGTATCAATGGTTGAGTTCGAGAAAGCGAAAGACAAAATCATGATGGGTGCGGAACGCCGCTCCATGGTGATGACGGAAGCGCAGAAAGAATCCACCGCGTATCACGAAGCAGGCCACGCCATTATCGGTCGCCTGGTGCCTGAGCACGATCCGGTGCACAAAGTGACGATTATTCCGCGCGGTCGTGCGCTGGGTGTGACCTTCTTCCTGCCTGAAGGCGACGCGATCAGCGCCAGCCGTCAGAAACTGGAAAGCCAGATCTCTACCCTGTACGGTGGCCGTCTGGCAGAAGAAATCATCTATGGCGTAGAGCATGTTTCTACCGGTGCGTCGAACGACATTAAAGTGGCGACTAACCTGGCACGTAACATGGTGACCCAATGGGGCTTCTCCGACAAACTCGGTCCTCTGCTGTATGCGGAAGAAGAGGGTGAAGTATTCCTGGGCCGTTCTGTTGCCAAAGCGAAGCATATGTCCGATGAAACGGCTCGTATCATCGACCAGGAAGTGAAATCGCTCGTGGAACGTAACTACAACCGCGCGCGCCAGCTTCTGAACGAAAACATGGACATCCTGCATTCGATGAAAGACGCGCTCATGAAATATGAGACTATCGATGCGCCGCAGATCGACGATCTGATGGCTCGCCGCGATGTGCGTCCGCCAGCGGGTTGGGAAGAACCTGGTTCATCCAACAACTCCGGCAGCACGGGCAAACCAACTGCTCCGCGTCCGGTTGATGAGCCACCTGCGCCAGACTCTGGCACCATGTCAGAGCAGCTGGGCGACAAATAAGTTCTCCTTCGTGGATGACCGTGCTTTATCTAAAACCCTGGGGCTTGCCCCGGGGTTTTTTCTATTCAACAAGACATGAAAAGGATTCGCTATGAAACTCACCGCCCAGGGCTCCATCCTGGATCTCTCCCATCCGCACGTCATGGGAATACTCAACGTTACGCCAGATTCGTTTTCTGATGGCGGTACACATAACACGCTGGTTGAGGCGGTAAAACATGCGAATCTGATGATTAATGCCGGAGCGACAATCATTGATGTTGGTGGTGAATCCACGCGTCCTGGTGCGCTGGATGTGAGTGTTGAAGAAGAACTGGCTCGTGTGATTCCCGTGGTGGAAGCCATCGCCCAGCGTTTTGAAGTCTGGATTTCTGTTGATACCTCCAAGCCTGAAGTCATCCGCGAATCCGCCCGTGTTGGCGCGCATATCATCAATGATATTCGTTCGTTAAGCGAACCGGGGGCGTTGGAAGCTGCTGCAGAAACAGGGTTGCCTGTATCGATAATGCACATGCAGGGCAACCCGAAAACCATGCAGGACGCGCCAAAATACGCTGACGTTTTTGCTGAAGTTAATCGCTACTTTGCCGAACAGATCGCCCGCTGCGAGAAAGCCGGGATCTCAAAAGATAAATTGCTGCTCGACCCCGGCTTCGGTTTCGGTAAAAATCTCTCCCATAACTATGCATTATTGGCGCGCTTGTCAGAATTTCATCATTTTGGCTTACCGCTGTTTGTCGGTATGTCGCGTAAATCGATGATTGGCCAACTGCTGAACGTGGGGCCGTCAGAGCGTCTTAGCGGCAGCCTGTCGTGTGCCGTTATTGCTGCTATGCAGGGCGCGCATATCGTTCGCGTCCACGACGTAAAAGAAACTGTTGAAGCGATGCGAGTGGTGGAAGCCACCCTGTCTGCGAAAGGAAAAAAACATTATGAGTGATCGCAAATATTTTGGTACCGATGGGATCCGTGGCCGTGTGGGAGACTCACCGATTACCCCTGAATTTGTTCTGAAGCTAGGCTGGGCGGCAGGTAAAGTTCTGGCGAGCCACGGCTCGCGTAAAATCATTATCGGTAAAGACACTCGTATTTCCGGCTACATGCTGGAATCTGCGTTAGAAGCTGGGCTGGCTGCTGCGGGATTATCCGCTTCATTCACCGGTCCAATGCCGACGCCAGCGGTAGCCTACCTGACTCGCACTTTCCGTGCGGAAGCCGGTATTGTGATCTCGGCATCCCACAACCCATTCTACGATAACGGCATCAAATTCTTCTCCATCGATGGCACCAAACTGCCGGACGAAGTTGAAGAAGCGATTGAAGCTGAAATGGAAAAAGAGCTGACCTGCGTTGACTCCGCAGAGCTGGGTAAAGCAAGCCGTATTGTGGATGCGGCCGGTCGTTACATTGAGTTCTGCAAAGGCACTTTCCCGAATGAACTGAACCTTAACGCGCTGAAAGTCGTGGTGGACTGTGCCAACGGCGCGACCTACCACATTGCGCCGAACGTGCTGCGTGAGTTGGGTGCTAACGTTATTGCAATCGGCTGCGAGCCGAATGGCGTGAACATTAACGAAGAAGTGGGTGCGACCGATGTGCGTGCGTTGCAGGCACGTGTGCTGGCAGAGAAAGCCGATCTCGGTATTGCGCTGGATGGTGATGGCGACCGCGTCATTATGGTTGATCACGAAGGCAATAAAGTCGATGGCGATCAAATCATGTACATCATCGCCCGTGAAGCATTGCGTCAGGGCCAACTGCGCGGCGGTGCCGTCGGGACGCTGATGAGTAACATGGGTCTGGAAGTGGCGCTCAAACAACTGGGTATTCCTTTCACGCGAGCCAAAGTCGGCGACCGCTACGTGCTGGAAAAAATGCAGGAGAAGGGGTGGCGAATTGGGGCAGAAAACTCCGGCCACGTTATCCTGCTGGATAAAACCACCACCGGTGACGGTATCGTCGCAGGCTTACAAGTAGTTGCGGCTATGGTGCGTAACCATATGAGTTTGCATGACCTGTGTAGCGGAATGAAGATGTTCCCACAGGTGCTGGTGAACGTGCGCTATACCGACGGCAAATCTAATCCGTTAGAAAATGACGCGGTGAAAACGGCGGCGGCGGAAGTGGAGAGCGCGCTGGGAAATCGTGGGCGAGTACTGTTACGTAAATCTGGCACCGAGCCGTTAATTCGTGTGATGGTGGAAGGCGAGGACGCCGAACAGGTGACTGCGTTTGCTCACCGGATTGCTGATGCGGTAAAAGCAGTATAGTTATTGCTAAGTGACTAAAAAGGCGGCGCTTGCTGCCTTTTTATGAAGGATTCACCGTTGTTTTGCTGTTTTTTTCCGCAGTTGATACAATGTGTCGAAATTGCCCTTGCGAAGGTCATTCGCTTTGGTTAGTATTCACACCCGCTTCAGTGGGAAAATAAGTCTCCCGCTTTATTGGTTGAGGCACTTGGTACGCGGTGACCCCGCAAGGAACAGGTTGATTATGTACGAAGCTCTTTTAGTAGTTTTCCTTATTGTAGCAATTGGCCTTGTGGTCCTCGTTATGCTGCAGCAAGGTAAAGGCGCTGATATGGGAGCCTCCTTTGGAGCAGGCGCTTCCGGCACGCTGTTTGGTTCAAGTGGTTCTGGTAACTTCATGACCCGTATGACCGCCGTGTTTGCGACACTGTTCTTCATTATCAGTCTGGTGCTGGGCAACATCAACAGCAACAAGACCAATAAAGGAAGTGAGTGGGAAAATCTGACTGCACCGGCTAACACCGAGCAGACTCAGCCAGCTGCACCGGCCCAGCCGACCAGCGATATCCCGCACTAATAGCAGTATCTGTACCGAGGTGGTGGAATTGGTAGACACGCTACCTTGAGGTGGTAGTGCCCTAACGGGCTTGTGGGTTCGAGTCCCATCCTCGGTACCAATATTCCGAAAAAAAGACGCTGAAAAGCGTCTTTTTTTTCGTCTGTAGTCTGTAGGCCGTAGGCCTGATAAGCGAAGCGCCATCAGGCACAACAGCGCACATTGCCGGATGGCGGCGTAACCGCCTTATCCGGCCTACAATATCGGGGCACCGGGCGTACACACCACGCAAACTCCTAACGCAAAAAAGGCCGCATACGCGGCCTTTCACTCATTTTCTTACTCGCTTATTTGCTTTTGTTTTCCTGGTTCTCGACCTGTGGCAGACCGGTTGCGGCAGAGGCGGTCAACAGACCGGACTTCGCATAGCCGAACAGCTTCTCACGGGTATCGGTAATATCCAGGTTACGCATGGTTAACTGGCCGATACGATCGTCTGGAGAGAATACGGATTCACCTTTCTCCATCGTCAGACGCTCTGCCTTGTAGGTCAGGTTGTCGGACACGGTGTTCATGATCGAGTAGTCATTACCACGACGTAGCTCCAGCGTCACTTCACCGGTGATCTGGCTGGCAACCCAACGTTGCAGACCGTCACGCAGCATCAGTGCCTGAGAATCGAACCAACGGCCCTGGTACAGCAGGCGACCCAACTGACGACCGTGGGCGTGATACTGCTCAATGGTATCTTCGTTATGGATACCAGTCAGCAGACGCTCATAGGCGATATGCAGCAGCGCCATCCCCGGGGCTTCGTAAATACCACGGCTTTTCGCTTCAATGATACGGTTCTCAATCTGGTCACTCATGCCCAGACCGTGACGTCCGCCAATGCGGTTTGCTTCCATCATTAATTCAACGTCATCGCTGAAGGTTTTACCGTTCAGTGCGACGGGATGACCCTGCTCAAAACGGACGGTCACTTCTTCCGCTGGAATTTTAACGTTCTCATCCCAGAATTTCACGCCCATGATAGGGTTAACAATCTTCAGACTGGAGTTCAGGAACTCAAGGTCTTTGGCTTCATGCGTTGCGCCCAGCATGTTGGAGTCAGTTGAATAAGCTTTCTCAACGGACATCTTATAGTCAAAACCGCAGGCAATCATAAACTCGGACATCTCGTGGCGTCCGCCCAGTTCATCAATGAAATCAGTATCCAACCACGGTTTGTAAATCTGTAATTCTGCATTGGTCAGCAGGCCATAACGATAGAAACGTTCAATATCGTTGCCTTTATAGGTGCTGCCATCACCCCAGATGTTCACGCCATCTTCTTTCATGGCGGCAACCAGCATGGTACCGGTCACTGCACGGCCCAGCGGGGTGGTGTTGAAGTAGGTCAGGCCGCCGGTAGTATTATGAAAAGCACCACATTGAATAGCGGCAATACCTTCAGCAACCAACTGCTTGCGGCAGTCAATCAGTCGAGCATTCTCTGCACCATATTCCATAGCACGACGAGGAATTGCATCATAATCATCTTCGTCTGGCTGACCCAGATTTGCAGTATATGCATATGGGACCGCGCCTTTTTGTCGCATCCACAGCAGCGCTGCGCTGGTGTCAAGGCCGCCAGAGAAGGCGATACCAATACGTTGACCTGCTGGAAGATGCTTGAGAATCGTCGTCATAAAGTAAAACCCTGCTTAAGTGACTGAAGGCGAAATCACTTTCCGCTGTCAGTGAATTTTTATGCAAAATAAATGAGTTTTAATTTAATCATCTTTTGCCGGAGACTGGAAGTGATTCATGCATTTTTATTCAAAAAATCCGCGCTATCAGCGTAGACCGCAGTGATTACCATACCGCGATGCCAAACGCATTTCTTCTGCATAGAATGTGAGGTTGACAAGCTGTGAGCCACATCACTATACTGTAGGTCGATTTTACGTCCCGTCCTCGGTACCAAATCCCAGCATTATTTGCATTTTTTACTCAAAACGCGTAAAATTTGCCACGTTCGTTTCAGGCGCGGGGTGGAGCAGCCTGGTAGCTCGTCGGGCTCATAACCCGAAGGTCGTCGGTTCAAATCCGGCCCCCGCAACCACTTTCCCTTAGAGTTCTTTTTCAAATATACTGTGAAGACTTAGGCCTTCGTCGTTGGATTTGAAAAAAATTCTTTCGGAAGGTTCTCCAGGCCGCAGTTGCGGCTATAGGGTTCAGTTATCTAAAGCCCCGATTTATCGGGGTTTTTTGTTATCTGACTACAGAATAACTGGGCTTTATGCCCTTTTTTTATGTCTTGGGGGTGGGTTTGTCCACATTAGAGCAAAAATTAACAGAGATGATTACAGCGCCGGTTGAAGCCCTGGGCTACGAGCTGGTCGGCATCGAATTTATTCGTGGCCGCACTTCCACACTGCGCATCTATATTGATAGTGAAAATGGCATCAATGTTGATGATTGTGCTGATGTGAGCCACCAGGTAAGTGCTGTGATGGATGTCGAAGATCCAATCACCGTTGCTTACAACCTGGAAGTTTCCTCTCCGGGCCTCGACCGTCCTATGTTCACCGCTGAACACTATGTACGCTTCCTGGGTGAAGAGGTGACGCTGGTCCTGCGCATGGCGGTTCAGAACCGTCGTAAATGGCAGGGCGTTATCAAAGCGGTGGATGGTGAAATGATCACCGTTACAGTCGAAGGTAAAGATGAAGTGTTCGCGCTGAGTAATATCCAGAAGGCGAACCTGGTTCCCCACTTTTAACAGTCTGGATTGAGGTGAAAAGCCCGCGATGAACAAAGAAATTTTGGCCGTTGTTGAAGCCGTTTCCAACGAAAAATCACTGCCACGCGAGAAAATTTTCGAAGCGCTGGAAAGTGCGCTGGCTACAGCAACGAAGAAAAAATACGAACAAGAAATTGACGTACGTGTAGAGATTGACCGTCGTAGCGGTGATTTCGACACGTTCCGCCGTTGGGTTATTGTCGAAGAAGTGACCCAGCCAACTAAAGAAATCACGCTGGAAGCCGCACGTTACGAAGACGAAAGTCTGAACGTGGGTGAGTACGTTGAAGATCAGATTGAATCTGTCACCTTTGACCGTATCACCACCCAGACGGCAAAACAGGTTATCGTCCAGAAAGTACGTGAAGCTGAACGTGCGATGGTCGTTGAGCAGTTCCGTGAACACGAAGGTGAAATCGTCACCGGCGTGGTAAAAAAAGTAAACCGCGATAACATCTCTTTGGATCTCGGCAGCAATGCTGAAGCCGTTATCCAACGTGAAGATATGCTGCCGCGCGAAAACTTCCGCCCAGGCGACCGTATTCGTGGTGTCTTATACTCTGTACGTCCAGAAGCTCGTGGCGCACAGCTGTTTGTCACCCGTTCTAAGCCGGAAATGCTGATCGAACTGTTCCGCATTGAAGTGCCGGAAATTGGCGAAGAAGTTATTGAAATCAAAGCCGCCGCTCGCGATCCAGGCTCTCGTGCGAAAATTGCCGTTAAAACTAACGACAAACGTATCGATCCAGTTGGTGCTTGCGTAGGTATGCGTGGCGCACGTGTTCAGGCGGTTTCTACCGAACTGGGCGGCGAGCGCATTGATATCGTCCTGTGGGATGATAACCCGGCGCAGTTTGTCATCAATGCGATGGCACCGGCTGATGTTGCATCCATCGTGGTTGACGAAGACAAGCACACCATGGATATCGCCGTTGAAGCCGGTAACCTGGCACAGGCGATTGGTCGTAATGGCCAGAACGTCCGTCTGGCCGCTCAACTGAGTGGTTGGGAACTCAACGTGATGACCGTTGATGACCTGCAGGCTAAGCACCAGGCTGAAGCACATGCTGCTATCGATACCTTCACCAAATATCTTGATATTGATGAAGATTTCGCAACCGTGCTGGTTGAAGAAGGCTTTGCAACGCTTGAAGAGCTGGCTTATGTGCCAATGAAAGAGCTGCTGGCTATCGACGGCCTGGATGAAGACACCGTTGAAGCGCTGCGCGAGCGTGCTAAAAACGCACTGACCACTCTGGCACTGGCCCAGGAAGAAAGCCTCGGTGACAACAAACCGGCTGACGATCTGCTGAATCTGGAAGGATTGGATCGTGAAATGGCCTTCAAACTGGCTGCCCGTGGTGTTTGTACGCTGGAAGATCTCGCCGAACAGGGCATTGATGATCTGGCTGATATCGAAGGGTTAACCGACGAAAAAGCCGGTGAGCTGATTATGGCTGCCCGTAATATTTGCTGGTTCGGTGACGAAGCGTAATAAACTGTAGCAGGAAGGAACAGTATGACTGATGTAACCGTAAAATCGCTGGCTGCAGAAATTCAGACCTCCGTGGACCGCCTGGTACAGCAATTTGCTGACGCAGGTATCCCGAAGGCTGCTGATGACTCTGTGTCCGCACAAGAGAAGCAAACCTTACTGGCGCATTTGAACCGTGAAAACGGCTCGGCGCCGGATAAGTTGACTTTGCAGCGCAAAACGCGCAGTACTCTCAACATTCCAGGTACCGGTGGAAAAAGTAAATCGGTACAAATCGAAGTCCGCAAGACACGCACCTTTGTGAAACGCGATCCGCAAGAGGCTGAACGCCTGGCCGCGGAAGAGCAGGCGCAGCGTGAAGCGGAAGAGCAAGCCCGTCGTGAAGCAGAAGAAACTGCTAAACGCGAGGCGCAACAAAAAGCCGAACGTGAGGCCGCAGAACAAGCTAAACGTGAAGCCGCTGATAAAGCGAAACGTGAAGCTGCGGAAAAAGACAAAGTGAGCAATCAACAGACCGACGATATGACAAAAACCGCCCAGGCCGATAAAGCCCGCCGTGAAAATGAAGCCGCTGAGCTGAAGCGCAAAGCTGAAGAAGAATCGCGCCGTAAGCTTGAAGAAGAAGCCCGCCGCGTAGCGGAAGAGGCTCGCCGTATGGCTGAAGAAAATGAAAAGAATGGTGTGAATACCGCTGCTGAACCTACTGAAGATTCCAGCGACTATCACGTCACCACCTCTCAGCATGCTCGCCAGGCTGAAGACGAAAACGATCGTGAAGTCGAAGGCGGCCGTGGCCGTACTCGTACTGCAACGAAAGCTGCTCGTCCTCAGAAGAAAGGCAACAAGCACGCTGAATCTAAAGCCGATCGCGAAGAAGCGCGTGCTGCTGGTCGCGGTGGTAAAGGTGGCAAGCGTAAAGGTTCTTCCCTGCAGCAGGGCTTCCAGAAGCCAGCTCAGGCCGTTAACCGTGACGTAGTGATTGGCGAAACCATCACCGTTGGCGAATTAGCGAACAAGATGGCGGTCAAAGGCTCTCAGGTCATCAAAGCGATGATGAAACTGGGCGCAATGGCCACCATCAACCAGGTCATCGATCAGGAAACCGCACAGCTGGTTGCCGAAGAGATGGGCCACAAAGTTATCCTGCGTCGTGAAAACGAGCTGGAAGAAGCGCTGATGAGCGACCGTGACACAGGCGCTGCGGCTGAACCGCGTGCACCGGTTGTGACCATCATGGGTCACGTTGACCACGGTAAAACCTCTCTGCTGGACTACATTCGTTCAACGAAAGTGGCCTCTGGCGAAGCGGGCGGCATTACTCAGCACATCGGTGCATACCACGTTGAAACTGACAACGGTATGATCACCTTCCTCGATACACCGGGGCACGCCGCGTTTACCTCTATGCGTGCTCGTGGTGCGCAGGCAACGGATATCGTTGTTCTGGTTGTTGCAGCAGACGATGGCGTGATGCCGCAGACCATTGAAGCAATCCAGCATGCGAAAGCAGCGCAGGTGCCGATGGTTGTTGCGGTCAACAAAATCGATAAGCCAGAAGCCGATATGGATCGCGTTAAGAACGAACTGTCTCAGTACGGCGTTATGCCGGAAGAGTGGGGCGGCGAATCACAGTTCATCCCAGTTTCTGCGAAAGCAGGTACCGGTATTGATGACCTGCTGAACGCTATCCTGCTGCAGGCTGAAGTTCTTGAACTGAAAGCGATTCGTAAAGGTATGGCAAGCGGTGCGGTCATTGAATCCTTCCTCGACAAAGGTCGTGGCCCAGTGGCTACCGTCCTGGTGCGTGAAGGTACCCTGAATAAGGGCGATATCGTACTGTGTGGCTTTGAATATGGTCGCGTTCGTGCAATGCGTAACGAACTGGGTCAGGAAGTCCTGGAAGCAGGTCCATCTATTCCAGTCGAAATCCTCGGTCTGTCCGGTGTTCCGGCTGCGGGTGACGAAGTTACTGTTGTACGTGACGAGAAAAAAGCGCGTGAAGTTGCACTGTATCGTCAGGGCAAATTCCGTGAAGTTAAACTGGCTCGTCAGCAGAAATCTAAACTTGAGAACATGTTTGCTAACATGACTGAAGGCGAAGTTCACGAAGTGAACGTCGTCCTGAAAGCAGACGTTCAGGGTTCTGTAGAAGCTATCGCTGACTCCTTGCTGAAACTGTCGACCGACGAAGTGAAAGTCAGAATCATCGGTTCTGGCGTAGGTGGTATCACCGAAACTGACGCGACCCTGGCAGCTGCATCCAACGCCATCCTGGTTGGCTTCAACGTACGTGCCGATGCATCTGCGCGTAAAGTCATTGAATCCGAAAGCCTGGATCTGCGCTACTACTCCGTCATCTACCATCTGATTGACGAAGTGAAAGCGGCAATGAGCGGTATGCTGTCTCCAGAGCTGAAACAGCAGATTATCGGTCTGGCTGAAGTTCGTGACGTGTTCAAATCACCGAAATTTGGTGCAATCGCGGGCTGTATGGTTACCGAAGGTACCATCAAACGTCACAACCCAATCCGCGTTCTGCGCGACAACGTGGTTATCTATGAAGGCGAGCTGGAATCCCTGCGCCGCTTCAAAGATGACGTCAACGAAGTCCGTAACGGTATGGAATGTGGTATCGGCGTTAAGAACTACAACGATGTACGCACTGGCGATATGATCGAAGTCTTCGAAATTATCGAAATCCAACGTACCATCGATTAATGACCGATCGTAGGCCGGGTTAGCGAAGCGCCACCCGGCAATTATTTCAAAAGGGGCTGATAGCCCCTTTTTTGTCTGGAGAATTTATTATGGCGAAAGAATTTGGTCGCCCACAGCGCGTGTCTCAGGAGATGCAGAAAGAAATTGCTATCATCCTGCAGCGCGAAATTAAAGACCCACGTCTGGGCATGATGACCACTGTTTCCGGTGTCGAAATGTCTCGCGACCTGGCGTATGCCAAAGTATTCGTGACCTTCCTGAACGACAAAGATGAAGCAGCCGTTAAAGCTGGCATCAAAGCGCTGCAGGAAGCTTCTGGCTTCATCCGTTCGCTGCTGGGTAAAGCCATGCGCCTGCGTATCGTGCCGGAACTGACCTTCTTCTACGACAACTCGTTGGTTGAAGGGATGCGCATGTCCAACCTGGTCAGCAACGTGGTAAAACATGACGATGAACGTCGTGTGAACCCGGACGACAGCAAGGAGGACTGATGAGTCGTCCTCGTCGTCGCGGCCGTGATATCCACGGCGTATTGTTGTTGGATAAACCGCTTGGCGCCTCTAGCAATGATGTGCTGCAGAAGGTTAAGCGTATTTTTAACGCTAACCGTGCCGGGCACACGGGTGCGCTGGATCCGCTGGCTACCGGCATGCTGCCGATTTGCCTCGGGGAAGCCACCAAGTTTTCCCAGTACCTGCTGGACTCCGACAAACGTTATCGGGTGGTTGCGCGCTTAGGGCAGCGTACCGATACTTCGGATGCCGAAGGGCAGATCGTGGAAGAGCGTCCGGTTAACGTCAGTGAGTCCCAACTGGCGGATGCGCTTGAGAGTTTCCGTGGTGACACCCAACAGGTGCCATCCATGTACTCTGCGCTGAAATACCAGGGGAAAAAGCTCTACGAATACGCCCGTCAGGGAATTGAAGTTCCGCGTGAAGCGCGCCCGATTACCGTTTACGAACTGCTGTTTATTCGCCATGAAGGTAACGAGGTTGAGCTGGAAATTCACTGCTCTAAAGGCACCTATATTCGTACCATCATTGACGATCTTGGTGAGAAGCTTGGTTGTGGCGCGCACGTGATTTTCCTGCGCCGCCTGGCAGTCAGCAAATACCCGGTTGAACGAATGGTGACGCTGGAGCATCTGCATGAGCTGGTTGAACAAGCTGAACAGCAGGGCATCCCGGCGGCGGAGCTGCTTGACCCATTATTGATGCCGATGGACAGTCCTGCGTCGGACTATCCGATAGTCAATATTCCCCTTACCTCGTCGGTTTACTTTAAAAACGGTAACCCCGTACGTACCACCGGTGCGCCGCTGGACGGGCTGGTTCGCGTCACTGAAGGCGATGAAGGGAAATTTCTTGGTATGGGTGAAATCGATGACGAAGGCCGCGTGGCACCACGTCGCCTGGTGGTCGAGTACACTGAGTAAGCCTGACTCTGTAGCTTGCGATAACAGAGCGCTGCGGGTAGAATATCGCGGCTTAACGTCTGCTTAATTGTTTAACAATTGGCGAGCGTTATATCGGGGGTCGCTGAATTAGAGATCGGCACCCTTTCTTTCTTTTAAATTTGGAGTTCAAAATGTCTCTAAGCGTTGAAGCTAAAGCAAAAATCGTTTCTGAGTTCGGTCGTGGCGAAAACGACAGTGGTTCTACCGAAGTTCAGGTTGCACTGCTGACTGCACAGATCAACCACCTGCAGGGTCACTTCTCTGAGCACAAAAAAGATCACCACAGCCGTCGTGGTCTGCTGCGCATGGTTTCTCAGCGTCGTAAACTGCTGGACTACCTGAAACGTAAAGATGTTGCACGCTACACCGCGCTGATCGAGCGTCTGGGTCTGCGTCGCTAACTCTAGCGAGTTTCAGAAAGAGGGGCCTTTATGGCCCCTTTTTTCCACCAGATGCACCAAGCTATGAGAATAATGTACCCGCAAAATCGCTGACCTGATGCCCTGGTAATCCCATCTTGTTTAGACAAAATTGGGCTGGAATTGCCAACACAGCAGTATTTTGAAAGATAACGGGTATAATGTATTGTTGTTGTACATATTCTTCGTTGCAGAGGTTCGCGCGGCTAATGAGAGGCTTTACCCAGACCGGGTTAGGGTTGTCATTAGTCGCGAGGATGCAAAGAAGATCGGTTTCATTGGCTGACACACCACAGGGTGTTCTGCCACACATTAAGAAAGGATAGAATTTTGCTTAATCCGATCGTTCGTAAGTTCCAGTACGGCCAACACACCGTCACGCTGGAAACCGGCATGATGGCGCGTCAGGCGACTGCAGCCGTTATGGTTAGCATGGATGACACCGCGGTATTCGTGACCGTTGTTGGTCAGAAAAAAACCAAGCCAGGCCAGGACTTTTTCCCGCTGACCGTTAACTATCAGGAGCGTACCTACGCTGCTGGCCGTATTCCAGGAAGCTTCTTCCGTCGTGAAGGCCGTCCAAGTGAAGGCGAAACCCTGATCGCGCGTCTGATTGACCGCCCGGTTCGTCCGCTGTTCCCGGAAGGTTTCATTAACGAAGTTCAGGTTATCGCAACCGTGGTTTCCGTTAACCCTCAGATCAACCCAGATATCGTGGCAATGATCGGTGCATCTGCTGCGCTGTCCCTGTCCGGCCTGCCGTTCAACGGCCCGATCGGCTCTGCACGCGTTGGTTATATCAATGACCAGTACGTACTGAACCCGACTCAGGATGAGCTGAAAGAAAGCAAACTGAACCTGGTTGTTGCCGGTACTGAAGCCGCCGTACTGATGGTTGAATCCGAAGCAGAACTGCTGAGCGAAGACCAGATGCTGGGTGCTGTCGTGTTTGGTCACGACCAGCAGCAGATTGTTATCAAAGAAATCAACGAGCTGGTAAAAGAAGCCGGCAAACCACGTTGGGATTGGCAGCCTGAAGCCGTCAACGAAGCGCTGAACGCGCGCGTTGCTGCGCTGGCTGAAGCGCGCCTGAGCGACGCTTACCGCATCACCGACAAACAAGAGCGTTATGCTCAGGTTGGCGTGATCAAATCTGAAACCATCGACGCACTGGTTGCAGAAGACGAAACCCTGGACGCTAACGAACTGGGTGAAATCCTGCACGCTATCGAGAAAAATGTTGTTCGTAGCCGCGTACTGGCAGGCGAGCCACGTATCGATGGCCGTGAAAAAGACATGATCCGTGGTCTGGACGTTCGTACTGGCGTACTGCCACGTACTCACGGTTCTGCACTGTTCACCCGTGGTGAAACTCAGGCGCTGGTTACCGCGACCCTGGGCACCACCCGTGATGCACAGAACCTCGACGAGCTGATGGGCGAGCGTACTGACAACTTCCTGTTCCACTACAACTTCCCTCCGTACTGCGTAGGCGAAACTGGCATGGTAGGCTCTCCTAAGCGTCGTGAAATTGGTCACGGTCGTCTGGCGAAGCGTGGCGTGCTGGCAGTGATGCCGGATCTGGACAAATTCCCGTACACCGTACGTGTTGTGTCTGAAATCACCGAATCCAATGGTTCTTCTTCCATGGCTTCCGTGTGTGGTGCTTCTCTGGCGCTGATGGACGCAGGTGTGCCAATCAAAGCAGCCGTTGCCGGTATCGCGATGGGTCTGGTGAAAGAAGGCGACAACTACGTTGTTCTGTCTGACATCCTGGGCGACGAAGATCACCTGGGTGATATGGACTTCAAAGTGGCGGGTTCCCGCGACGGTATCTCTGCGCTGCAGATGGATATCAAAATTGAAGGCATCACCAAGGAGATCATGCAGGCAGCTCTGAACCAGGCTAAAGGTGCGCGTCTGCACATCCTGGGTGTGATGGAACAGGCGATTAACGCGCCACGTGGCGATATCTCTCAGTTCGCTCCGCGTATCCACACAATCAAAATCAGCCCAGACAAGATCAAAGACGTTATCGGTAAAGGCGGTTCTGTTATCCGTGCTCTGACCGAAGAAACCGGCACCACCATCGAAATCGAAGATGACGGTACCGTGAAGATCGCAGCGACCGACGGTGAAAAAGCGAAATACGCGATTCGTCGTATCGAAGAGATCACCGCAGAAATCGAAGTGGGTCGTATCTACAACGGTAAAGTGACCCGTATCGTTGACTTTGGTGCATTCGTTGCCATCGGTGGTGGTAAAGAAGGTCTGGTACACATCTCTCAGATCGCTGACAAGCGCGTTGAGAAAGTGACCGACTATCTGCAGATGAACCAGGAAGTGCCGGTTAAAGTTCTGGAAGTTGACCGTCAGGGCCGCGTACGTCTGAGCATCAAAGAAGCAACTGAACAGTCTTCTACCGCACCGGTTGAACCGGCAGCGGAACAAGGCGAGTAAGGTTTGCCTTTTGCCCTCCGCGTTTGCGGAGGGCACATTTCGCTGGCAGGATGCCTTGTTTGCAGGCGGGGAACAGGACGTTCATCCATTTGTTGTCTTCGGGAGTGGGAAATGAAGCCTTTTTTGCGCTGGTGTTTCGTGGCGACAGCACTCACGCTGGCAGGATGCAGCAGTTCTGCCTGGCGTAAAAGTGAAGTCCTCGCGGTACCATTGCAACCGACTTTACAGCAGGAAGTGATCCTGGCACGCATGGAACAAATTCTTGCCAGTCGGGCTTTAACCGATGACGAACGCGCACAGCTTTTATATGAGCGCGGAGTGTTGTATGATAGTCTAGGTTTGAGAGCATTAGCGCGTAACGATTTTTCGCAAGCGTTGGCTATCAGACCTGATATGCCTGAAGTATTCAATTACTTAGGCATTTATTTAACGCAGGCAGGCAATTTTGATGCTGCCTATGAAGCGTTTGATTCTGTACTTGAGCTTGATCCAACTTACAATTATGCGCACTTGAACCGCGGCATCGCACTTTATTACGGTGGCCGTGCGAAATTAGCGCAAGATGATCTGCTAGCGTTTTATCAAGACGATCCCAATGATCCTTTCCGCAGCCTGTGGCTATATCTCGCTGAGCAGAAGCTCGATGAGAAGCAGGCCAAAGATGCGTTGAAGCAACGCTTCGACAAGTCGGATAAAGAGCAATGGGGATGGAACATTGTCGAGTTCTACCTGGGCAACATTGACGAAAAAACGTTAATGGAACGCCTGAAGGCGGACGCAACGGATAACACCTCGCTCGCTGAGCATCTCAGTGAAACCAACTTCTATTTAGGTAAGTACTACCTAAGTCTGGGGGACAAGGACAGCGCTACGGCACTGTTCAAACTGGCGGTTGCCAACAACGTACACAACTACGTTGAGCACCGATACGCATTGTTGGAATTAGCGCTCTTGGGCCAGGAGCAAGATGACCTGGCAGAATCGGACCAGCAATAGCTGACGTACACATCAGCCCATAATCACTTTTGATTGTCATCACCTTAACGGGTGAGGGCGTTGTTGTTCGTCAATACACCTACTTTGAGCCGGTTCACACTTTTAATGAAAATTACCGAAAATTTTCACGATGAGTTATGTAGACTGGCCGCCATTAATTTTGAGGCACACGTACTACATGGCTGAATTCGAAACCACTTTTGCAGATCTGGGGCTTAAGGCTCCTATCCTTGAAGCCCTTAACGATCTGGGTTACGAAAAACCATCTCCGATCCAGGCTGAGTGTATCCCACACCTGCTGGGCGGCCGCGATGTTCTGGGTATGGCCCAGACCGGTAGCGGTAAAACAGCAGCGTTCTCTTTACCGCTGCTGAACAACCTTGATCCTGAGCTGAAAGCACCACAGATTCTGGTGCTGGCACCGACCCGCGAACTAGCAGTTCAGGTTGGTGAGGCAATGACTGAGTTCTCTAAACATATGCGCGGCGTGAACGTGGTAGCCCTTTACGGCGGCCAGCGTTATGACGTGCAGTTACGCGCCCTGCGTCAAGGACCACAGATTGTCGTCGGTACTCCAGGTCGTCTGCTGGACCACCTGAAGCGCGGTACTCTGGATCTCTCTAAACTGAGCGGTCTGGTACTGGACGAAGCTGACGAAATGCTGCGTATGGGCTTTATCGAAGACGTTGAAACCATCATGGCTCAGATCCCAGAAGGTCATCAGACCGCTCTGTTCTCTGCAACCATGCCGGAAGCAATCCGTCGTATTACCCGTCGCTTTATGAAAGATCCGCAGGAAGTGCGCATTCAGTCTAGCGTCACAACCCGCCCAGACATCAGCCAGAGCTTCTGGTCTGTCTATGGCATGCGTAAAAATGAAGCGCTGGTACGTTTCCTGGAAGCGGAAGACTTTGATGCGGCGATTATCTTCGTTCGTACCAAAAACGCGACTCTGGAAGTGGCTGAAGCACTGGAACGTAGCGGTTATAGCAGCGCTGCGCTGAACGGCGACATGAACCAGTCCCTGCGTGAGCAGACTCTGGAACGTCTGAAAGACGGTCGTCTGGACATCCTGATCGCAACTGACGTTGCAGCACGTGGTCTGGACGTTGAGCGTATTAGCCTTGTTGTTAACTACGACATCCCAATGGACTCCGAGTCTTATGTTCACCGTATCGGCCGTACCGGTCGTGCGGGTCGTGCTGGCCGTGCGCTGCTGTTCGTTGAGAACCGCGAGCGTCGTCTGCTGCGCAACATCGAACGCACCATGAAGCTGTCCATTCCAGAAGTAGAACTGCCTAACGCAGATCTGCTGGGCAAACGCCGTCTGGAAAAATTCGCCGCGAAAGTACAGCAGCAGCTGGAAAGCAGCGATCTGGATCAGTACCGTGCACTGCTGGCTCAAATCAAGCCAACCGCAGAAGGCGAAGAGCTGGATGTTGAAACGCTGGCCGCTGCACTGTTAAAAATGGCACAGGGCGAACGTTCTCTGATCGTTCCACCTGATGCGCCAATGCGTGCTAAGCGTGAATTCCGTGAGCGTGACGAGCGTTTCGAACGTCGTAATGACCGTAACGATCGCGGCGATCGCAATGACCGTGGCCCACGTGGTGACCGTCCTGAGCGTAGCGGTGAAGACCGTCCAAAACGCGAACGTCGTGAAGTTGGCGATATGGAACTGTACCGTATTGAAGTCGGCCGTGATGATGGTGTTGAAGTTCGTCATATCGTTGGCGCGATCGCTAACGAAGGCGATATCAGCAGCCGTTACATCGGTAACATCAAGCTGTTCGGTACTCACTCTACGATCGAACTGCCAAAAGGTATGCCGGGCGAAGTTCTGCAACACTTTACTCGTACCCGCATCCTGAACAAACCAATGAATATGCAGCTGATGGGCGATGCCCAGCCGCGTCCTGGTGGCCGTGGTGGCGAACGTCGTGAAGGCGGTCGTGCATTCGGCGGCGGCGAGCGTCGTGAAGGCGGTCGTGGCGAAGGTCGTGGTTTCGGCGGTGAGCGTCGTGAAGGCGGCCGTGGTGATGGTCGTCGTTTCAGCGGTGAACGTCGCGACGGTGGCAACGGTAACCGTGCGCCACGCCGTGATGATGCTGGTGCTGCACCGCGCCGTGACGACTCTACCGGTCGTCGTCGTTTCGGCGGTGACGCATAAGCCTCACAGCTTATTAGCGTAAAGTAATAATTACAGCCCCGATCTTGATGATTGGGGCTTTTTTTATTTCTTTTGTACTCATGTACTGGTACAGTGCGACACATTAAAATGTGGTAGCAAAATAATACACTGGAGATAAGGCTGTATGGCGACACTAACCACCACCCAAACGACACCTTCGCTGCTTGGCGGCGTGGTGATCATTGGCGGCACAATCATTGGTGCTGGGATGTTTTCCTTGCCGGTGGTGATGGCAGGTAGCTGGTTCTTCTGGTCAATGGCGGCGCTGGTGTTTACCTGGTTCTGCATGCTGCACTCAGGGCTGATGATTCTCGAAGCGAACCTGAATTACCGCATTGGTTCAAGCTTCGATACCATCACCAAAGATCTGCTGGGCAAAGGCTGGAACGTGGTGAACGGTATCTCCATCGCCTTTGTGCTCTATATTCTGACTTACGCCTACATTTCTGCGAGTGGCTCGATTCTGCACCATACTTTTGCCGAGATGTCGCTGAACGTTCCGGCACGCGCCGCCGGTTTTAGCTTCGCGCTGCTGGTTGCGTTTGTGGTGTGGTTGAGCACCAAAGCGGTAAGTCGGATGACGGCTATCGTGCTGGGTGCCAAGGTCATCACCTTCTTCCTGACCTTCGGTAGCTTGATGGGCCACGTCACGCCAACCACGTTGTTTAACGTCGCTGAGAGTAACGCTTCTTACACCCCCTATCTGCTGATGACACTGCCGTTCTGTCTGGCCTCGTTTGGCTATCATGGTAACGTGCCGAGCCTGATGAAGTACTACGGCAAAGATCCGCGCACCATCGTGAAATGTCTGATCTACGGTACGCTGCTGGCGCTGGGGCTCTACACCGTATGGTTGCTCGCGACCATGGGTAATATCCCGCGTCCTGAGTTTATCGGTATTGCGCAGAAGGGCGGTAATATTGATGTGCTGGTACAGGCGTTAAGCGGCGTGCTGAACAGCCGCAGTCTGGATCTTCTGCTGGTGGTGTTCTCAAACTTTGCGGTAGCCAGTTCATTCCTTGGCGTAACGTTAGGGCTGTTTGACTACCTGGCCGATCTGTTCGGCTTTGATGACTCCGCGCTGGGCCGTTTCAAAACCGCACTGCTGACCTTCCTGCCGCCGATTATCGGTGGCCTGCTGTGGCCGAACGGTTTCCTGTATGCCATTGGCTACGCAGGGCTGGCGGCAACTATCTGGGCGGCTATCGTTCCGGCGTTGCTGGCGCGTAAATCCCGTAAGCGGTTTGGTAGCCCGAAATTCCGCGTCTGGGGTGGCAAGCCGATGATTGCGTTGATTCTGGTGTTTGGTGTCGGTAACGCACTGGTGCATGTGCTGTCGAGTTTTAATTTACTGCCGGTTTATCAGTAACGAGTCTTACCCCTCACCCCGGCCCTCTCCCCAAAGGGGCGAGGGGGAAAACCTGATTGGTGCTTGGGGTAAAAACTGCACCGAACAGTCCCCTCTCCCCAAAGGGGCGAGGGAGAAAACCTGATTGATGCTTGGGGTAAAAACTGCACCGAACAGTCCCCTCTCCCCAAAGGGGCGAGGGAGAAAACCTGATCGGTGCTGGCGGTAAAAACTGCACCGAACAGTCCCCTCGCCCCTTTGGGGAGAGGGTTAGGGGGAGGGGAACAAACCGCACTATCCCAATAATTCCTGCTTCACATCCATCGCCAAATCAAACGAATGCAAACGCGCCTGATGGTCAAAGATTTGTCCGTTAACCATAATCTCATCTGCCTGAGTTTCACGCAGAATCGACTCCAGCCCGTGACGCACCTTCGCTTTATCACCCACCAATGACATGCCGAGCGCCTGGTCAACGCCATACTTCTCCGATGGTGACCAGAACTTGCTCATATCCTCAATCGGTGGCGGCAGCTGCCCGGTTTCACCCCGGCGCAGCTTCGTAAATGCCTGCTGCATGGAGGTGAAGAGGAATTCCGCATCGCGGTTGCTGTCGGCAGCGATAATGTTGATACAGACCATCGCGTACGGTTTTTCCAGCCGTGCTGATGGTTTGAAGTGAGTGCGGTACAGATGCAGCGCCTGGAACAGCATATCTGGGGCGAAATGCGAGGCAAAGGCAAATGGCAGGCCAAGCTGTGCCGCCAGCTGCGCACCGTAAAGGCTGGAACCGAGCAGCCATACCGGGATTTTCTCGCCATAGCCCGGTACCGGACGCACCTGTGGGTTAGGATCGCGGGCATCAAACCAGTCCACCAGTTCTGTCACATCGCGCGGGAAGTTATCAATGTCGCCGCCCATATGACGGCGCAGCGCTCGCATAGTGGGCTGATCGCTGCCCGGAGCACGGCCAAGACCGAGATCGATACGCCCCGGATACAGCGTGTTAAGCGTGCCAAACTGTTCGGCAATCACCAGCGGCGAATGGTTCGGCAGCATGACACCACCAGAACCTAAATGCAGCGTAGTGGTGTTCGCCGCCAGATAGCCAATCAACACCGAAGTGGCGGCACTGGCGATTCCGGTCATATTATGGTGTTCGGCCAACCAATAACGATGATAGCCACGCTTTTCAGCAAGCTTTGCGAGATCGAGTGAATGGGAGAAGGCTTCTCTGGCAGAGGAACCCTGTGGGATCGGTGCAAGGTCGAGCACCGAATACGCAACGGTTTTGTCAGTCATAAAGGCTCACTTTGTTACCTGCTAATCTTTCAATACTGCATTAAAGAATAGTGAATGTTGTTAACAAAGTGAGCTTTATAAGGCGGGCGGTGAACATAAAATGCCTGATGGCGCTACGCTTATCAGGCTTACAAACGCATTGTAGTCTGGCCAGGCGCAGCGCCGCCGGGAATGCTTATGCCTGCAATTCCAGACCCGCCAACCGTTTCCAATAGCCGTTACAGTCGCTATTTGCCGTCAGCGGCAACGGTGCATTGCCGTTTTCGTTAGCGCGGAAGGCATCGAGCATCGCAAACGTCTCATTGCCCATCGGCGACAGGCGCACCATATCGACCAGCCCGTGCATTGAGGTCAGCTCATTACCCAGGTTATAAACGTAGCCGCTCATGGTCTGAATACCGTTCAGCACGAACACCTGTTGGTTCTCCTGCGATAACACGTTGCGCCCGGTGGGGTACTTGATGCAGCAGGTTTCGCACTCATCCTTTGGCTTATCTTCCGAGCGTGCGGTAAAGCAGCGAGCGGAGTAGGCCAGCGGCAGATGACCGTAGCTCAGCACCTCCACTTCAAACTTATCGCGGATGCCTAACTCTTCGCACTGATTCAGCAGATTGACCAACCAGTCGCGTGACAGTTCAACCGGCATACACCAGCGCGTCATGCCCTGTTTTTGCAGCAGGCGCAGGGTCACCGCGTTATAGCAGTTAAGCGCATGACTGGCGACAAACGGCAGCTTACGGTCAGCGCACATATTGACCACGCCGAGATCGCTGGCTTCCACCAGAAAATCACCGTTTTCAACATAGCGCTTCAATTCGCCCAGCTCTGATGAGGCCTGCACCAGTGCCAGAGTAGAAAGCACCACCTGCTTACCGCTACCGGCGAGGGATTTTGCCATATCCAGCCAATCGCCCACTTTTGTGTCGCGGCGCTTGCTGCATACCGCTTCGCCCAGATAAATCGTGTCGGCGCTGCTCGCCGCGGCCTGCTGATAAAAATCTTCCAGCGTCTCTTTTGACCAGTAGTAAAGCACCGGCCCTAATGAATATTTCATTGCTGTTCCTACTGCCATTTACGGTGATACGCGCCGAGGGTGGTCTGAGTGCCTTCGGACATTGAGCCAAGCGCCTCCATCCACGAAGCCTGCGGGACGAAGTTCTGCGGGTCAGCCATACAGCGATCAATCGCCTGACGCCAGACTTTAGCCACCTGACTGACATACGCCGGACTACGCTGACGGCCTTCGATTTTGACCGACGCGATATTAGCGGCCAGCAGTTCCGGCAGTAACTCTAGCGTGTTGAGACTGGTGGGTTCTTCCAGCGCGTGATAGCGCTCGCCATCGACCTTATAGCGGCCTTTGCACAGCGTTGGATAACCGGCGTTTTCGCCATCCTGGTAGCGGTCGATCAACACTTCGTTAAGGCGTGACTCCAGCCCCTGCGGCGTTTGCTGCCAACGCACATAGCGCGCCGGAGAGCACGCGCCCACGGTATTCGGTGACTCACCGGTCAGGTAAGAAGAAAGATAGCAGCGGCCTTCCGCCATAATGCACAGGCTACCAAAGGCGAACACTTCCAGCGGCACTGGCGTCACACGCGCCAATTGCTTGACCTGATGAATAGACAGGACGCGCGGTAGCACCACGCGGGCGACGTCAAAGTTGCGATGATAGAAATTAATCGCCTCTTCGTTGGTCGCAGATGCCTGAACGGAGACATGGCGCTCAATATGCGGATAGCGCTCTGCGGCATACTCAAGCATAGCGATGTCGGCGAGGATCAGGGCATCGGCACCCAGCTGCGCGGCCATATCCACGGCGCGTTGCCAGCGAACGTAACCGTCCGGGTGCGCAAAGGTATTGATAGCGATATGCAGCTTGCGGTTATGCTGGTGTACGAAGTTCACCGCTTCCTGCAGCTTCTTCTCGGTGAAGTTAAGACCGGCGAAATGGCGGGCGTTGGTATCATCCTTCAGCCCGATATACACCGCATCGGCACCGTTTTCGATAGCCGCCTTCAGCGCCGGAAGGTTTCCGGCAGGGCAGAGCAACTCCATAATTCTTCCTGAGTTTGCGGCCCAGCAGGGGCGCATTATTGTTAATGAATGGAGATTTTAGTTAACCTATCGCTAATCATTTTTGATTTGAGGCAGACAAAAGCGTATTGATGACGCCAATAATCCCTCTGCCTCACGACATAATTGTTGATTTACGCCGCTATGTCGTTTAACTGATATGGCAAAATAACGGAACTATTGCATTCAGGGAGTAAAGCTTGTGTTGGATAAACTGCGTTCACGTCTGGTTCATGTAGCGCCTACTTTGATGAGCGTCCCGGTGAAATTGACGCCGTTCGCGCTGAAACGCCAGGTTCTGCAGCAGATGTTAAGCTGGCAGTTCAGCCAGGCGCTCAATGATGGCGAACTGGATTTTCTTGAGGGTCGTTGGTTGAGCATTGAGGTGCGCGATATCGGCCTCAAGTGGTTTACCTCGGTGCAAAACGAGCGCTTAATTGTTAGCGACGCCGAACAGGCAGACGTGAGCTTCAGCGCGGATGCCAGCGACTTGCTGATGATCGCCGCGCGCAAACAGGATCCGGACACGCTCTTCTTCCAGCGTCGTTTGGTGATTGAAGGGGACACGGAGCTGGGGCTCTATGTCAAAAACCTGATGGATGCCATTGAGCTTGAGCAGATGCCAAAAGCGCTGCGCGTGATGCTGATGCAGCTGGCTGATTTTGTCGAAGCTGGCCTAAAATCACCATCAGAAACTAAACATACATCGGTAGGTGAGCCATGCTGATTCGAGTCGAAATTGGAATTGATGCCCCGGGCATCGACGCGCTGCTGCGTCGTACTTTCAACCGTGAAGGCGAAGCCAATCTGGTACGCGAGCTGCGCGAAGACGGCCTGATTACGTTAGGCCTGGTGGCGACGGATGATGAAGGCCATGTTGTTGGCTATGTCGCCTTCAGCCCGGTCAGCATTGAAGGCGAAGAGTTGCAGTGGGTGGGCCTGGCGCCGCTGGCTGTTGACGCTGAATATCGCGGTCAAGGTCTGGCTCGTCAGATGGTCTACGAAGGGCTGGATTCACTCAACGAATTCGGTTACGCCGCCGTCGTCACGCTGGGTGAACCGGCAATGTACAGTCGTTTTGGTTTTGAGCGCGCGGCACAGTACGATCTGCGTTGTCGCTGGCCGGGCACCGAAGAGGCGTTTATGGTGCACCCTCTGGCGGATGATGCGTTAAATGGCGTTCATGGTCTGGTGGAGTATTCCGACCACTTTAATCGTGTTTAAGACTGCCCAGTAACGTTTCAAATGAACCATCTCCGTTGACGAGGCGCTCTTTCTGGCGCTTCGTCAGCTGTTTGATGCGGTACTCCAGGCGTAGCGCCAGTGAGTGCTCGCCGACCTCACCAGAGAATGCTAGCCGCAGCTCGCCTTTACCGCGCAGCGCTTTCGCCCCTTTCCCGCTCTGATGCTGGTGGAATCGCCGTTCAACATCGGTGGTGATACCGGTGTACAATTTGTCGTCCGCGGTCCGGACCAGATACAAAAACCAACGCACGTGTGCCAACCTGTCTGTGATGATGGACGCACCATAGCATAACGGAGAGAACAGATGGAAACGCTTGCTGCCATTAGCCGCTGGCTGTCAAAACAACATGTGGTGACCTGGTGCGTGGCGAGCGAAGGCGAGCTGTGGTGCGCCAACGCTTTCTACATCTATGACCCGCAGCGCGTGGCATTTTATTTGCTCAGTGAAGAGACAACGCGCCACGGCCAAATGACCGGCAAACAAGCGCCGGTGGCGGGTACGGTGAACGGCCAACCGAAGACGGTAGCACTGATTCGTGGCGTCCAGTTCAAAGGCGAAATTCGTCTGCTGGAAGGGGATGACGCTGCAGAAAAACGTGCGCGCTACGTTCGCCGCTTTCCGGTTGCCCGGATGCTCTCAGCCCCGGTCTGGGAGCTGCGACTCGATGAAGTCAAGTTCACCGACAACACCCTCGGTTTCGGCAAGAAATTGCACTGGTTGCGCGACTAACGACCGATCTTCGGTAACTCAATGATAAAGCGTGTGGCGACGGTATCCGACGTCACGCGGATCCTGCCACCGTGCGCTCGCACGATCGATTTAACGATAGCCAGCCCGATCCCACTATTTTCCCCTTTACGCTGACGTGAAGGATCGACGCGATAGAAGCGATCGAACAGACGCGGCAGATGTTCAGCTGGAATCGGTGTTCCTGGGTTCTCAACGCTATACACGATCGTGTCATTATGTTGGGTGGCCTGCACGGTAACTGACATCCCGCGAGGCGTATAGCGGATTGCATTCGATAACAGATTATTGATAACCCGACGGATCATCAGTGGATCGCCCTCAATCAGCATCGAATTGCCGACAAAATTCAGCCTGACCTCACGCTCTTCCGCCCAGGCCTCAAAGAACTCAAACACCTTGAGGGTTTCCGTTTGCAGGTCCAGCGGCATACGCTCGGGGACCAGCAGATTTTCATCGGCCTGCGCCAGAAACAGCATATCGCTGACCATTTTCGCCATTCGGTTATATTCCTCAAGACTGGAATAGAGCACATCTTCCAGCTCTTTCACCGAGCGCGGCTGGCTTAAGGCGATTTCCGTTTGCGTCACCAGGTTGGTGATTGGCGTGCGGATCTCATGGGCAATGTCGGCGGAGAAGTTGGCCTGGCGGCGAAAAACGTCCTCGATCCGCCCGATCATCTGGTTAAACGACACCACCAGTTGTTCCAGCTCAATCGGTACACGTTCCGGCTCAAGGCGTACATCGAGATTTTCCGAGGTGATATTCTTGATCTTCATACTGACATTTCGCAGCGGCTGGTGGCCTTTGCGAACGGCGATCAGCACGATCCCGATAATCAGCAGGCTGATGACGGCAGCGATCATCATCAGATTACGTTTAAGTTCATCAAGATAGTGTAGATGGAAGTCGATCGACAGCGCGATCAGTAACGTATAGGTGCGATCGCCAGCAGGGATCGTTGAGGCGATAACCCGGTAAGTCGTCGTCGGCCTGGCGCTGGCTTCATGACCGGGCATCGGCGGCATGCTGCTCCCTTCCCAGCGGAACATACGTCTGGATTTGAGCTCCTGAGCAAAGTCTTGTGTCGCTAAAATAGAGGACAGATCCGGCCCATTTGGCGAGTGGTATAGCTGCGGATTATCGGCGCTACGCAGCAGCACGGCGATATTTCGATAGCTTGCCAATGCGCTGCTGATATTGGCTACCTTTTCCGTCTCCGGCGTATCCGGTGCGGTCAACAGGGTGCTGAGTGTGGCATTAACCTGCTTTAAATCGCTGACGTCCTGCTCGGCGAAATGTTTCTCCACCGAATACAGCATCATTCCGGTAAAGGCCGCAAAGGCAATGATGGTGGCGAGGCTGATGAAAAAGGTCAGACGGGTCGCCAGCGAAAAGGGTCGCCGATGCAGGTTAACCTTCATCGCGTACCTCAAGCACATAGCCGACGCCGCGCACGGTTTGAATCAGCTTCGGTGTAAAATCGTTATCGATTTTAGCGCGAAGCCGTTTGATAGCCACGTCGATGGCGTTGGTATCGCTATCAAAATTCATGTCCCACACCTGAGAAGCGATGAGTGAGCGTGGCAGCACTTCTCCTTGATGGCGCAGGAAAAACTCCAGCAGGGTAAACTCTTTACTGGTCAGCGTGATACGGGTATCGCCACGCGTCACCTTGCGGGAGACCAGGTCGAGAGTGAGATCGGCCACCTGAAACTGGCTTTCGACAATCACTGAGTTACCCCGGCGCAGTAGGGTTCTGACGCGCGCCAGCAGCTCGGCGAAGGCGAACGGTTTCACCAGATAATCATCCGCACCCAACTCGAGGCCTTTCACCCTGTGCTCAATGGTACCGAGCGCGGTCAACAGCAGGATCGGCATCCCTTTATTGGCGGCGCGCAGCATCCGCACGATATCCCAGCCGTTAACGTCCGGCAGCATGATATCCAGCACCAGAAGATCATAATCGGCGGTCATTGCCAGGTGATAACCGTTGAGGCCGTTGTCGGTGTGATCAACCACAAAGCCCGCTTCTGTTAGCCCCTTGCTCAGGTACTCGCCCGTTTTGACCTCATCTTCCACCACCAGAATTTTCACGCGCCCTCCGTCGCCGCTGTGTGATGGAGCCATTCTAATGGAGCGAGCGTTGATGGCAACGACTGAGGGCTTAAATGACAACTTTGTCATTAACCTGTCACCGAGCAAACAGAGTCACTCCCGTAAGGTATGCGCATGACCAGCCTTTAAAATTTCGGCTGAACAGGACGTGACATGTTTAATGCAAAGCAACTGACGCTGATGATGGCGTTTATTCTGGCCGGATGTACTTCCCTGGCACCGGACTATCAGCCGCCGGAAAACGTGGTGCCGGAGCAGTTTTCGCTCTCGCAAGGGGCATTGGTACCGACCGGTGGTCACTGGCAGCAAACCGGCTGGCAAACCTTTTTCGCCGACCCGCAAGCAAAGCACCTGATTGACGTAGCGCTACGCAACAACCGCGATTTACGCATGGCAGTACTGAACGTTGAAGCCGCGCGAGCGCAGTATAACGTCACCGATGCCGGGCGTTATCCGCAGCTCAATGGCACTACTGGTGCAACCTACGAAGGCGATCTGCAAGGCCAAAAATCTACCAGTAAAAGCTACGAAATTGGGCTGAATCTCAGCTATGAACTCGACTTTTTCGGCAAACTGAAAAATATGAGCGAGGCGGATAAACAGAACTTTTTCGCCAGCCAGGCCGCTCAGCGCGCGGCGCAAATTGTGGTGGTCACCAATGTTTCGCAGGCCTACTTCAACCAGCGTCGGCTAACGGAACAGATGGCCATTGCCAAACAGACGCTGAAAAACTACCAGCAATCCTACGCATTTGTGGAGCAGCAGCTCATCACCGGCAGCGCCAACGTGCTGGCGCTCGAGCAGGCGCGCGGTGTGATTGAAAGCACCCGTGCTGATATCGCCAAGCGAGAAGGCGAACTGGCACAGGCCAGCCACGCGCTCCAGCAGCTTTTGGGTTCTTACAGCACGCCGCTCGACGAAAACGTAATGTCGACAACGGCGGTGAACCCACTGACGCTCCCGCCTAATCTTCCGTCCACCATCTTGCTTCAGCGCCCTGACATCATGGAAGCGGAGCACCAGTTGCGTGCGGCTGATGCCAATATTGGCGTGGCGCGCGCGGCATTCTTCCCGTCAATTACGCTCACCAGCGGTATCTCTTCTGGCAGCTCATCGCTCTCAAGCCTGTTTAATGCTGCCAGCGGAATGTGGAACTTCGTGCCCAAGTTCGACTTGCCTATCTTCAACGCCGGACGTAACGAAGCCAACCTCGCGCTGGCGAACGTCAAGCAGCGCCAGGCGGTGGTGAATTATGAACAGAAAATCCAGGCGGCGTTTAAAGCTGTGGCCGATACGCTCTCCCTGCGCGACAGCATTCAGGGACAACTGGCGGCACAGCAGCGTTACTTAGCCTCGCTGCAAATCACCTTACAACGTGCCCAGGCGTTATATGCCAGCGGGGCGGTGAGCTATATCGAAGTGCTTGATGCGCAGCGTTCGCTGTTCACCACCCAGCAGGCGATCCTCGATTTGCGGTATTCCCAGCAGGTTAACGAAATTAATTTATTCAGCGCGCTTGGCGGCGGCTGGAAAGCCTAACTTTTATTCAGGAGTCTTGAGATATGCGTAATGTAACCACTCTGATTGGCGGCGTTTTTATGTTGTTGGCAGCGAACGTGCAGGCAGCGGAAATGCAGCACGATGGACACGGCCAGATGATGGAGATGAACACCCAGCAGCAGGTTATTGAAGGAACCGGTGTGGTGAAACACATCGATACGGATGCGAAGAAAATTACCATCGCTCATGAAGCCATTCCGGCTATTGATTGGCCAGCGATGACCATGCGCTTTACGTACAGCGCGCCTACTGAAGCCATTAAACAACTTAAAGACGGCGAGAAGGTGAATTTCAGCTTCATCCAGCAGGGCAATCTCTCTCTTCTTCAGGATATTAAGGCGCAGTAATCACCATGACGACAGCCAAAATAAAATATACGGCGGCGATTGTCGGGAGCCTGATAATTGGTGGGCTGTCGACAGTCGTGGTTAGCCACTTTCTGGCACCTAATACACAGGCGGAATCTGCACCACCGGAGCGTAAGGTGCTCTACTGGTACGATCCGATGAAGCCCGATGTACGTTTCGACAAGCCGGGGAAATCTCCGTTTATGGATATGGATCTGGTGGCGAAATACGCCACGGAAGGCGGCGATACACAGTCGAGTGGCGTGCGTATCGACCCGACTCAGGTTCACAATCTGGGGCTGCGTACCGCGAAGGTGAGTAAAGGGCGCCTCGACTACGCGCAAACTCTTCCGGCAAACGTCAGCTATAACGAATACCAGTTTGTTATTGTCCAGGCGCGTGCTGAAGGATTTATCGAAAAAGTCTATCCGCTAACGGTTGGCGATAAAGTGCGTAAGGGCATGCCGCTGGTGGTGGTGACGATCCCGTCGTGGGTTGAAGCGCAAAGCGAATACCTGCTGCTGGCCAACTCCGGCGGCACGGCGACCCAACTGGAAGGCGTACTCGAACGTCTGCGGCTGGCGGGAATGCCGGAAGCAGATATCCAGCGTATGCGTGCCACTCGCCGAGTACAAACGCAGTTTACGCTTACTGCACCCATTGACGGCGTACTCACCGCTTTTAGCCTGAAGAGCGGCATGAACATCGCCAAAGACAACGTGGTCGCGCAAATTCAGGGCATGAACCCGGTGTGGGTTAGTGCCGCCGTGCCGGAATCCATCGCTTATCTGCTAAAGGACACCACCCGGTTCACGGTCGCCGTCCCAGCCTATCCCGGCAAAACGTTCACCGTCCAGAAAACCTCAATTCTGCCCAGCGTTGACCCCGCTACCCGTACTTTACAGGTACGCCTACAGGTCAATAACCCAGACGAATTGCTAAAGCCAGGAATGAACGCCTACCTAAAACTCAGCGCGCAAAGCGATGAGATGCTGCTGATTCCCTCACAGGCGGTGATTGATACCGGTGATGAACAGCGGGTGATTACGGTGGATAGCAACGGCGAGTTTGTGCCGAAGACAATTCAGGTGCTGCATGAATCCCGACACCAGACGGGAATCGGTGGCGGGCTGTCGGAAGGCGAGTCGATTGTCGTCAACGGCCTGTTCCTGATTGACTCGGAAGCGAATATCAGCGGCGCGCTGGATCGTATGCGGCATTCCGCCGACGCCCATGTCGGACATTAAGGAGACGGTGATGATTGAATGGATTATCCGGCGCTCGGTCGCCAACCGTTTTCTGGTCATGATGGGCGTGCTGTTCCTCGGCCTGTGGGGCGGCTGGACGATTGTGAATACGCCGGTCGATGCGCTGCCGGATCTCTCAGACGTGCAGGTCATCGTCAAAACCAGCTACCCGGGTCAGGCGCCGCAGATTGTCGAAAACCAGGTGACCTACCCGCTGACCACTACCATGCTGTCGGTGCCGGGGGCGAAAACCGTGCGCGGTTTCTCGCAGTTTGGCGACTCTTACGTGTATGTCATTTTTGAAGATGGTACAGACCTGTACTGGGCGCGTTCGCGCGTGCTGGAATACTTAAATCAGGTGCAGGGCAAACTGCCGCAGGGCGTCAGTTCGGAGATTGGCCCGGATGCGACCGGTGTGGGCTGGATTTTTGAATATGCGCTGGTGGATAAAAGCGGCAAGCACGATCTCTCTGAACTGCGTTCATTACAGGACTGGTTCCTCAAATACGAGCTGAAAACCATCCCCAACGTGGCGGAAGTGGCTTCGGTAGGCGGCGTGGTGAAACAGTACCAGGTGCAGGTCGACCCGCTGAAACTTGCCCAGTACGGTATCAGCTTAAGTGAAGTAAAGCAGGCGTTGACCACCTCCAACCAGGAAGCTGGTGGTTCATCGGTAGAGATTGCCGAAGCGGAATATATGGTGCGGGCGACGGGTTATCTTGCAAGCCTGGAAGATTTTAACCACATCGTATTAAAAGCCGGAGAGAACGGCGTACCGGTGTATTTAAAAGACGTCGCGCGGGTGCAGATAGGCCCGGAGATGCGCCGTGGCATCGCCGAGTTTAACGGTGAGGGCGAAGTCGCGGGCGGCGTGGTACTGCTGCGATCGGGTAAGAACGCGCGTGAAGTGATTACGGCGGTCAAAGAGAAGCTCGCCTCGTTGCAAAAAAGCCTGCCACCGGGCGTTGAAGTGGTGACCACCTACGACCGTAGCCAACTTATCGATCGGGCTATCGACAACCTGCGCTCAAAGTTGATTGAAGAATTTATCGTGGTCGCCGTGGTCTGTGCGCTGTTCCTCTGGCATCTGCGTTCGGCGTTGGTGGCGATCGTCTCTCTGCCGCTGGGGCTGTGCATTGCCTTTATCGTTATGCATTACCAGGGACTGAACGCCAATATCATGTCGCTGGGTGGTATCGCTATCGCGGTGGGGGCGATGGTGGATGCGGCGATCGTGATGATCGAAAACGCCCATAAACGGCTCGAACACTGGCAGGAGGCACATCCAGAAGCGCAGATGGATAACGCCACGCGCTGGAAAGAGATCACTGATGCTGCCGTAGAAGTCGGGCCTGCGTTGTTTATCAGCCTGCTGATCATTACGCTGTCGTTCATTCCCATCTTCACCCTTGAAGGGCAGGAAGGGCGACTGTTTGGCCCACTGGCCTTCACTAAAACCTACGCTATGGCGGGCGCGGCGGCACTGGCTGTCGTGGTGATCCCGATCCTGATGGGCTTTTGGATCAAAGGTAAGATCCCGGCGGAGGCGAGCAACCCGCTCAACCGTTTTCTGATTGCGCTCTACCATCCGCTACTGCTGAAAGTGCTGCGCTGGCCGAAGATGACGCTGCTGGTGGCGCTGCTCTCAATCTTCACCGTGCTGTGGCCGCTCAGTAAAGTTGGCGGTGAATTTCTGCCGAAGATTAACGAAGGCGATCTGCTGTATATGCCCTCGACGCTACCGGGCATTTCACCGGGGCAGGCGGCCGTGTTGTTACAGCAAACCGACAAGCTGATTAAAACGGTGCCCGAAGTTGCCTCGGTATTTGGTAAATCAGGCAAGGCGGAAACGGCAACCGACTCCGCGCCGCTGGAGATGATTGAAACCACCATCCAATTGAAGCCGCAGGATCAATGGCGGCCGGGGATGACAATTGACAAGATCATCGACGAACTCGACGCCACCGTGCGCCTGCCGGGGCTGGCAAACCTGTGGGTACCGCCGATTCGTAACCGCATTGATATGCTCTCCACCGGCATTAAAAGCCCGATTGGTATCAAGGTGTCGGGCACAACGCTTGCCGATATTGACGCCGCGGCACAGCAGATTGAAACGGTGGCGAAAACGGTGCCGGGCGTGGTATCCGCGTTGGCGGAGCGGCTGACGGGTGGGCGTTATATTGATGTCGATATCAACCGCGAGAAGGCCGCACGCTATGGCATGACCGTGGGTGATGTGCAGCTGTTTGTCTCGTCGGCCATCGGCGGTGCGACGATAGGTGAGACAGTCGAAGGCGTGGCGCGTTACCCGATTAATATTCGCTATCCGCAGGGTTTGCGCGACAGCCCGACGGCGCTGCGCGAACTGCCAATTCTGACACCAGCAAAGCAGCAGATCACACTGGGTGATGTGGCGCAGGTGACGGTAGTTTCTGGCCCAACGATGTTGAAAACCGAAAACGCTCGTCCGGCGAGCTGGATCTACATCGATGCGCGTGATCGCGATATGGTGTCGGTGGTGCATGACCTGCAAACTGCCATTAGCCAGAATGTGACCCTGAAGCCGGGCACCAGCGTGGCGTTCTCTGGTCAGTTTGAGCTGCTGGAACACGCCAACAAAAAGCTCAAACTGATGGTGCCGATGACTGTGATGATTATCTTCATCCTGCTGTATCTGGCTTTCAGGCGGGGAGAAGAGGCGCTGCTGATCCTGATGAGTCTGCCGTTTGCGCTGGTGGGCGGTATCTGGTTTATTTATTGGCAGGATTTCCATATGTCGGTGGCCACCGGAACCGGGTTTATCGCGCTGGCGGGCGTAGCAGCAGAGTTTGGGGTGGTGATGTTGATGTACCTGCGTCATGCCGTGGAAGCCGACCCGACGCTGCGAAGTGCGCAAACCTTTAGCGAAGCGCGGCTGGATGCGGCCTTGTATCACGGTGCAGTCCTGCGCGTGCGGCCTAAAGCGATGACGGTCGCCGTGATTATTGCCGGTCTATTACCCATCCTCTGGGGAACCGGCGCCGGTTCTGAAGTGATGAGCCGCATTGCCGCGCCGATGATTGGCGGCATGATCACCGCGCCGCTGCTATCGTTGTTTATTATTCCTGCGGCTTATAAATTGATAGAAATACAGCGCAATAAACGCAAAGGATAACGGCCGCTGGCTGCGTTTTGCCGTATCGTATTAGACCTTGTTGCATCCCCAGCGGCGCTACAATTAGGATACTGATCTTGTAGCCCGGCCAAGCGCAGCGCCGCCGGGAGAACACGGAGCGAAAATATGCACAACGTACTCATCACCGGTGCCACCGGCCTAGTCGGTGGGCACTTACTTAACCTACTGCGTCGAGAATCGCAGGTCGAATCCATCACCGCACCCACGCGGCATCCCCTGGAACACGCTTTCGGCATCGCGAATCCCCATCACCCTGATCTCACTGAGGCGCTGGCGCAGGTCTCAACACCGATAGACACCGTCTTTTGTTGTCTGGGAACCACCCAGCGTGAAGCTGGTTCGAAGTCAGCGTTTACTCACGTAGATTACGATCTGGTACTGGAAACCGCGCAGACCGGCTTACGGCTTGGCGCACAGCAAATGCTGGTGGTCAGCGCGATGGGCGCAAATACTCAATCGCCGTTCTTTTACAATCGGGTGAAAGGTGAAATGGAAGCCGCGCTGATTGCCCAGGGGTGGCCGAGATTAACGCTTGCTCGTCCTTCCATGCTGCTGGGTGAACGCGGTTCGCCGCGCCTGAGCGAGCGCCTGCTGGGGCCGTTATTTAGCCTGCTGCCGGGGAACTGGAAGTCAATCAACGCAGAAGATGTGGCAAAAGCGATGCTGATGACGGCGAAGAATCCGGGCACGGTGCCGGTCACAATATTGACGTCACGACAGTTAAGAGAAATGGCCCGGCAGTGAACCCGCCGGGCAGCATGATTACTGAATGTAGGTAAACGCAGTGGTCACGCGCTTAACACCGCTGACGCGGCTGGCGATATCGGCGGCCGCTTTACCTTCACGGTCGGTGACCAGACCCATCAGGAACACTTCGCCGTTCTCCGTCGTCACCTTCACGTTTGAGGATTTCACCTGATCGCTCGTTAATAGCTGAGAGCGAACTTTGGTGGTGATCCACGTGTCGGAAGACGAGGTGCCAAGGCTGATTGGCTGGCCCTGACGCACTTCGTTGAACACCTCGGTTGTGCCATCAACGCCAACGGCAATCTGTTTCGCACGAGCGGCGAGACTGAGATCCGGCGCCTGACCGGTCAGCAGGACTTTGCCCTGATACGCGGTCACGTTAATACGCGCTTCTTTCTTAATCTGGGCGTCTTTCGACAGCGCGCTGTTTACACGCACTTCTAGCGTGCTGTCATCCACCTGAGTTCCCACGGTACGCGGGTCAGTGGCGGCTTTGGTCCCCACTGCGGCCGTGCCGACAACGGCGGCTGCAATACATCCTTGAAGCAGCAATGCGGAAACAAGCACTGCGAGGGTTGGAATGACCTTCATTTATGCTCCTTAGTCGTCCTGGTGCGGGAAAAGAGTGTTATCAATCAGATCGCATAAACAGTTAACCGTGAGCATATGCATCTCCTGGATGCGCGCGCTGCGGTGCGACGGAATGCGAATTTCTACATCCTGTTGTCCGAGCAGGCCCGCCAGTTCACCGCCGTCATAGCCGGTCAGGGCGACGATGGTCATATCACGTGTCACGGCAGCTTCAACCGCTTTTACGATATCGCGACTGTTACCGCGCGTTGAGATAGCCAACAGCACATCACCGGCGTGACCCAGTGCGCGCACCTGCTTGGCGTAGATCTCCTCGTGCAGGCGATCGTTGGCAATCGCTGTTAAGACCACGTTATCACTATTAAGTGCAATCGCCGGTAAACTTGGCCGTTCTGTTTCATAACGGTTAATCATACAGGCAGCAAAATGCTGTGCGTTGGCACCGGACGAACCGTTACCACAACAGAGAATTTTGTTGCCGTTAAGCAGCGACTGTACCAGGGTCATCGCGGCTCGGGAGATAGCGTCCGGGAGCGCTTCTGCTGCGGCGATTTGGGTTTGAATGCTTTCGGTGAAGCACACTTTAATTCTTTCGAGCACGATATCCCTTTACATTCTATTAGCTAAAAGCGTTCTGGAACCATTCGATCTCATTGCCCGTGAAGGCTATCACATCGAAACGGCAATCCACAGTATCAAAACTCCCATTGTGCCGGGCAAGCCACAAGCGGGCAGTCTGTAATAATTTCTGTTGTTTGCTCCGGGTCACACTGGCAGCCGCGCCGCCGTATGCCTTCGATGCGCGGAAACGGACTTCTACAAAAACCGTTACCGCGCCGTCGCGCATAATCAGGTCAATCTCGCCGCAACGTTCACGCACGTTGGCGGCGACAAAATACAGGCCCTGATTTTCCAGCCAGCGACGGGCGCGAAGCTCCGCGTCGTCGCCAGTCTGCTTAGTGGTTAATTGGCGGGAACGATTTGTCCCTGCTGGTATTTGAGCCATGATAACTTCCTGTTAATCACGCAGTCCGGGTTAGCGCTCAGATCGCCTGTATTGCCGTTAAGCTCAAAGCCTGGCATTCCGCGCATCTGGGCGAAATGGTTGGCTAGTGCCCAGGCATCAACGCCCATGGCGTACAGACGCGCCAGAGAGTAGTCGTTATTGACCGCGCTCAGCGCCTGTTGCATCAGTGCCGGGTTGCTGCCTGCCAGCATCGGGATTTCGCTGTATTGCAGACCTTCCATCTCCAGACGGAAGTCCGGGCCAGCGGTGCCTTGTGCGCTGCGTGAGCTGGCGTACAAAAGCGAGCCGCTCTGGCTGCCGTTACGCATCGCAATCATCGGTTTGATAAAGGCGATCTCATCCGGCGTTGCCAGAATATAGGCCGCGTCCACTTTACCGCTGCCGGTAATCTGCGCGTCGGTCGGTGCTGGTGGAATGGTCAGGCCACCAATGGTCACGCCTTGCGGTTGTGACTGTGCTGAAACCACCGGCGTACCGGACAGCGCAATACCGGAACCGCCGTTCACGCCACCGCGCAATTCAGAGAGCGAACCAAATTTCTGCTGCAATACGGTGCCGCCGCCCAGCTTATGCCACTCATCCGCAAAAGCCTGAGTCACACGGTCGCCAAGGGCATTACGCGGCACCAGCAGCAGCGGAGACTGTTTACCCTGGTCGTGAATGTGGCGTGCTGCGTCGCGCGCTTCATCTTCTGGCGACAGCGCGAAGTAGCAGATGTTGACTTGATTCTTCACCGCTTCCGGCTGATTAAGCGCCAGCACGTTCAGTGAGGTGTTGCTTTTCAGCAACTCATCAACGTTGTTTTTCAACAGCGGGCCGACCACCAGACTCACACCATCCTGCTGTGCCTGCGCCAGGATCTGATTCAGCGGCTGCGTGGAGGTGTCATAAATTTTCAGCTCAGCCGATGGATTCGCCGCGACGCTTGCCACCGCCTGTGGCTGTGCGGCCGGGGTAGTTTGCGGATTGGTTGTTTCCGGCGCCGTCGTAGAGGTCGCTGCCTGAACTGGCGCGGTGGCCGCTGGTGCCTGAACCGGTGCCTGAGTTTGCGGGCTAGTCAGATCGGTCACTTCCACCTGTGACGGGCTCACCACGTCCGTAGAAGCCGCCTGTGCAACCTGCTCCGGTACGGCGCTACCGTTGACCGGTGTCGTTCCGTTTTTCGCCGCTTCAAAGCCTTTCTGGATGGTACGGCCAAACACAGCAGCCTGGCCGCTTAACGGCAGCAGCAGGGCGATTTTATTCACTGACGCCGGTTTAAAGTTCTGCACGTTCGCTAATTGCGAAGGCAATACCTTCGCCCCCGGATTTTGCGGGTAGCGGGTCTGCCAGTCTTTGATCCCGGCTTTCATCATGTCAGGATCGTTACGGTTATCGAACCACACGCGCTGCAGATCCAGCCAACCCTGCAGCACGTTCTCATCGGCATTGATTACCAGCGCGTTAGCTTGCGCCTGAGTCATTGATGAGAGCGCCTGCCAGGTCGCATCGCTGTTCTGCTGCTTTTCCGGCTGAGCGGTCAGCAACGGTGCCTGCGCGATTAATGCACGCAGCAACGTCAGGGACGGTTTACCCTGCTCAGCGGTGATGGTGTCTTGCCAGAAACGCGCCTGCAATGTGCTGTCGAAGTCATCGGCTTTCAGTTTTTGTAGCAGCGCCTGAGCACCGGCAAAATCTTTCTGCGCCAGCTTCAATTCCACCGCCAGCAGAGACTGCTCTTGACGCTGCGCCGCGTTAAGCTCTTGCGGCAGCTGATTGTACAATTCTAGCGCCTGCTGACTCTTGCCTTCCTTCAGTAGTGAACGAATGGCGAGTAATTGCCAGTTGGTCTTGCTATCATTCGAGCTTTGCTGCATCTGTTGCAGATAAAAGCCGGAATCAGCCTGCGTCGCGCCCTGAAGTTGGGCGGCACTCTGATCGGGGGCCTGGGTTCCACAGCCTGCAAAAATCAGCGCAGCCAGGATAACAGGCAGACAGCGCGCGGCTTTCATACGAGAAAATGTTGAGGGTACCATTCTGTATCCAGTGATATTTTTTACGCAATGCTCAATATTAAATCGGCAATACGGACTAAACAATGAAACAACACGAATCGGCGGATAAATCTCAAGGCCAACTCTTTATTGTACCTACTCCTATCGGAAATTTGGCTGATATTACCCAACGAGCGCTAGAAGTATTGCAAGCTGTTGATTTAATTGCGGCTGAAGACACACGTCATACCGGTTTACTGCTGCAACACTTCGCGATCAGCGCCCGTATGTTTGCGTTACACGATCACAATGAGCAACAAAAAGCTCAAATGCTGGTGGCAAAACTCAAGGAAGGGCAAAACATCGCGCTGGTTTCCGACGCCGGAACGCCGCTGATCAACGACCCTGGCTACCATTTAGTGCGTACCTGTCGCGAAGCGGGCATCCGCGTGGTGCCGTTACCGGGGCCGTGTGCAGCGATTGCCGCCTTAAGCGCCGCAGGTCTGCCTTCGGACCGTTTTTGCTACGAAGGCTTCTTACCGGCCAAATCGAAAGGCCGTCGTGATGCGATGAAGGATATCGAAGCCGAACCGCGTACGCTCATTTTCTATGAATCAACCCACCGCCTGCTCGACAGCCTGGAAGATATGGTCGCGGTATGGGGGGAATCCCGCTATGTGGTGTTGGCGCGCGAGCTGACTAAAACCTGGGAAACCATTCACGGCGCACCGGTCGGCGAACTGCTGGCATGGGTGAAAGAGGATGAAAACCGTCGTAAAGGTGAGATGGTGCTGATTGTCGAAGGCCACAAAGCCCAGGACGACGAACTGCCAGCCGACGCGCTGCGCACGCTGGCGCTGTTGCAGGCCGAACTGCCGCTGAAGAAAGCGGCGGCGCTTGCGGCGGAAATTCACGGCGTGAAGAAGAATGCGCTGTATAAGTATGCGCTGGAGCAGCAGGGGGAGTAAGTGTGAGTGCCTGCCTCAGTAAAAGGGGCGGGCAAACGGAGGCGTTTGTCGGAAGAAATGTCGGAAGAATCAGCCAGGACTGAACGTCCAACAAATTGTGGTGGGTGCTGTAGCCCTCACACCCACCCTGCGTTTTGTCACTTAAACAATCTGTAGCTCAACCCCGGTTTCAGCCAGCGACGCAATGTCCGCTTCGCCGATCTCATTATCGGTCATCACGCAATGGATCTTCTCCATTGGCAGCACCTGATTGAAGCCACGGCGATTGAATTTTGTCGCGTCCAGCACGGCGATCACTTTATGTGCCGCAGCGGCCATTACGCTGCTTATCGAATAGCCTTCGTTAAATGTGGTTATACCATTTGTCGCATCAATACCGTCCGCCCCGACAAACATTAAGTCGGCGCAGATTCCTTGTAATGCGCGCTCAGCTATCGTTCCGTGCATAGAGTGCGTTTTGTGGCGCACTGTGCCGCCGCAGACCACCAGCGTAATGTCTTTGTTTTCTGATAGCGTAAACGCCGCTGGCAGGCTGTTGGTAATGACGGTGATATTGTTCATATTCACCAGCTCCTCGGCGATCAGTAGCGTCGTGCTACCGCTGTCGAGGATCACCGTCATACCTTCTTTAATCAGCAAAGCTGCGGCCTTGGCAATACGTTTTTTGGGATCGCTGGCGAGCTGGTAGCGGTCTTCCAGCATCACTTCTTGATTATCGGTTTCGGTGAGATTGCTGCCAGGACGAGCTGCGCCGCCGTGAAAACGGGTCAGTAGCCCTTTTTCTTCCAATAGACGCAGGTCGGCGCGGATGGTGACCTCAGAAATACCAAAGAGATTCGAAAGGTCTAATACCAGGACGCTGCCCTGCGTATTCACCATATCGACGATTTTGTTCCTTCGTTCAAATGAATTCATATCAATTTGCCTGATAATTAACTGAAGTTAGTTTAAACGAAGGTTAATGAAAGTTATATGATAATTTTCGAAAGGTAATGTGAGCCAGCTCTGATTGCTGGCTCGAATCATTACGCCAGTTTGAGCAGGATTTTTCCCTGCATTGGTGCGCCGTTAAGCGCCTGAACTTCGCGAGCAAAACTTTCAGCATCGCCCTGATGTGCGATGAGCGGAGCAAGCTGAATACGTTTTTCTGTCAACAATCGGGCGGCGGTGTCCCACTCTTCGCCCGGCCACGGCGCGGAGTAGTTCATCCAACTGCCGATAAGCGTCAACTCTTTACGCAGAATCAGACCGAAGGTTGCGGAGAGTAAGGTGAGATCGTGATGTAACGTACCCACTAACGCCACTTGTGCGCGAGGGCCGGCGGCCTCAATGGCAAGGGCCACGGTTTGCGGTGTCCCTGCGGTTTCCAGAACCAATTGATCGAACTGAACCTCTTCCAGTGCTGCCTGGATTGCTTTGCTGTTCATCTCGCGGCTATTGAAAACGTATGTTGCGCCAAGTGATTTTGCCAATTCTAGCTTTTGCGGGTTGATATCAATAGCGGTCACGCTTTTGGCCCCCAGCTCGCGGGCGCATTGCAGTGCCAGCAGGCCGATGGTCCCGGCACCGATGATAATGACATTTTTCCCTTCGCAGCCTTGTGCCAGATGGAAGGCATGCAGCCCAACGGTAATCGGTTCAATAAACGCACCATCATCTATCGGCATTTCACTCGGTAGACGGAAGAGATTTGCGCGTTTGACCACCACGTATTCGGCATTGCCGCCTTCGCTACGCGAGCCGACGAACTGGTACTGTTTGCAGAGTGAGAAGTAACCGCGCGCGCACTGCGGGCAGTCAAAGCACGGCAGGAGCGGTACGCAGGCAACGGCATCACCCGGCTGCATATCGGTGACGGCGCTGCCATAGGATTCGACATAGCCGCTGAACTCATGCCCCAGCGTAATCGGATAATAGTGCGCGCCTTTCGCGAAAATGCGCGGAATATCTGAACCGCAAAGTCCCGAACAGATGACTTTGACCAGCACATCATCGTCGTTCTTTAAGGTTGGCATTGGGCGTTCTTCAACGCGCACGTCTCCCTCAGCGTGAATCACCACTGATTTCATAACAGTCTCCATAAATTTAAAAGGGGGGCCCGGAGTTGGTGCTAACGCACCTTGTCCGGGCTACCGGTCGGTGTAGGCCGGATAAGGCGAAGCCGCCATCCGGCAATCTGTTAGGACACCGTCTGGCTTTGCTGCGCGACAGCGGCTTTTTCAGCGGCCTCGAAACGGCGGGCCCGACGCCAGGTCAACATAACGCCAAGCAGATAGATAACGGCTATGACCAGGAAGCCCACAAGATTCTGCCAGGTGAACAACTGAATCAGCAGCCAGGTGATAGGGGAACCGCCCTGATCCAACGAGGCGACCTGGCCGCCGGCCGTCAGTGCACCGGCATTAGCGGCTAACTGGGTATGAAGCCCAATAGTTTGGGTCGCAATCCACAAGGTCATGCCCATGATGATGACGCCGGAAATCAGCGTACGGAACAAATTGCCCTGGTGTACTGCCACCGCCATCGCCACAAAGAAGCCGATGGTTGCGAGGTCACCAAATGGCAGTACCTGGTTACCCGGCACCAACACGGCAATGAGGATGGTTAGCGGGATAAAGATCAGGCTGGCGGATACTACGGAGGTATGACCCAACAGCAGTGCTGGATCGAGACCGATTAAGAACTCCTGACCACCAAACTTAGCCTGTAAACGCTTACGGGCATGTTTAGCAATCGGCGTTAAACCATCCATAATCGGTTTAATGACGCGTGGCATCAGCAGCATCACGGCGGCGGTTTTGACTGCCAGTTGAAGGACGGCTTTCAGGTCGTAGCCTGCCAGCATGCCGATAACCAGACCCATTACAAAACCGACGGTGACTGGTTCACCAAACGGCCCGAAGCGTTTCTGAACGTCGTCAGCGCTAAAGTGAATGCGGTTGAGCCCGGGGATTTTATCGATGATGGTGTCCACGAGTACCGCAATGGGGCCAAACCAGGCCGAAGAGCCGTGCGGTATGGCGATGCCATCGAGGCCAAAGAAGTCCCGCGTATCTTTGGCAAACCAGTCACCCAGTTTGTAGACAAAGGCGGCATGAACGACCACGCCCAGAATCCCCAGCCAGTAGGAGCCGGTTGCCAGATGCAGCATCGCGCCGGTAAAGGTCATGTGCCAGATATTCCAGATATCGACGTTCACCACCCGCGTCATGCGCGTCACCAGCATCAGAATGTTGACGCCGATAGCCACTGGAATCGCCACCAGCGCAATCTGAGAGGCCCAGGTCATCGGTGACGACCCCGGCCAGCCCACGTCAATCACGTGCAGGTTTATCTCAAAATGTTCCGCCATCGCTTTCGCGGCAGGCCCGATAGAGTCGAGCATCAGGCCAATGACCAGCCCGATACCAACAAAGCCAATCCCGATATGCAGACCTGATTTAAAGCAGTCCCCGAGCTTCATCCCCAACAATTTAGAGAAGATGATGATCACCAGCGGCAGCATAACCGTTGGGCCTAAGTCGAGGATATAACGCATTATTTCGCTAAACATGACGTTACCCCACGAGGATGGTCAGGATTTTTTGTTGCAGCGCTTCGATACCCACTCCGGAAACAAACGGCATACCGTGAACCACGGGAATATCACCAAAAGTCCGGTCAACACGGGCGGTGGTGCAGATAAGGTCCGCGCCATCCATATAGGTTTCAATTTCAGTCACCCGACACTGGACTAAATCGAGAGTGATATTGTGGGCTTCGCACAGTTCTTTAATCTCTTCAGCGGCCATTGTTGAGGTCGCTACAGCACCGCCACAGGCGACAATGACTTTACGTTTCATAGGGTATTCCTTTTATTATCAGTTTATTATCAAGCCGGATTACACAATTCAGGCTCGAGGATGGTTTCCCGAAAACGCACGGCAAGCTCAGCATCAGGGGCACTCAGCAAGGCGTCGAGGACATTCGGGTTTTGCAGCTCACTAAACAAACGACGCAGCAGCTTCAACTGCGCCGTCGGATTTTCCACAATCAGAGCGATAATCAACGAGACACCAATTTCTGCGTCATCGTCTGCTTGCTGGAAATGCACCGGTTTATCCGGGCGAATCAGATAAATAGCGGGCGAAATAGCGTGCGTCGCCTCGCAATGGGGAATAGCGACCGCATGACGCTCGAGAGCAATCCCGGTTGGGAAGACGGCTTCTCGTTCAAGCAGCGCCTGCGGATAGCTGTCATGCACTACCCCTTTCGCCAGCATCTCCTCACCAATGTGTGCCAGCGCCTGCTGGCAGGTGTTGAATTCAATTCCGGTACGGACAAATAGTTGGCTCATAGGGGCTCCGTGTATCAGGCGGCTTCGGCGACGCAACCGAAACGGTATGCACGCAAAACGTCCTGAATCTTGTCGATGATGAGGTTATGCGGCGTCGCGGTTAGCGTGCCAGCGGACAGGCGTTCAAACTGCATCGGCAGGTACTGACTAATCAGCCCCAGAGGCAGTGATACGTCATTAAGGTTGGCGATCAACTTCTCTACGCTTTGACGAATACGTGGGTGTGGCCAGTAATAGCGGATACGATCGGAGAGGCTGAAATGGATATCGACCATCGCTTGGCTCCAGGTTGGGCGATAGTATTTTTTCCAGTAGCCCGGTTCGTTCAGCATCACTTCATCAATCACCTCCAGCACGTGGCTGCGCTGTTCAGGTGACACCAGTTGGGTTTCCATTTGTGCCAGCGCAAAAATGGCTTCGCGCAGGGCGAAGGTGAGGGCGGGGCCGACTTTCAGAATGGCGTAGTGATCGCGAACCAGCGAACGATAGGCCTGACGGGTCTGGTAATCGGTTGAATGCGCTTCATAGACCATCGGCGTGTTTCTCACCCAGGCTGACAGCGCTTCTGCGGCGTTCGGCTGATAGTGAATAATCTGGGTATGGTCGAATTCAACGCCAGGCTGAACCACGATTGCAATCACCCTGTCCAGTGCAGCTTCAAGGCCTAATGCCTGGAAGGCGACCTGATGCGTTTCCAGCGTCCGTGCGGCGTCTTCTTCACGAGTAACGTGGACGGTACCAATGGTGCTGGCTTCACCACCGGGAACCGGAACTTCCGTACCGATAACGTAGGTTAGCTGGCGTTTTTGCTCGTCAGTGGCAATGTCCTCTGCGGCCTGGCAAAGAATGGCGGCGCGTTCTGCAACCACTTTTGGATCAAGCGGGGTAGGATCGTCTGCACATGACATCGAGGCATCAAGGTGAATTTTGCTAAATCCGGCACTGACATAGGCTTTGATCAGCGCGACCGATTTTTCCATGGCCTCTGCGGCAGTCTCATCCTGCCAGCAGTTGGGCCCGAGGTGATCGCCACCGAGGATCAATCTGTCGCGAGGGAAGCCAACTTCCTGGGCGATGTTGTAGACGAAGTCGCGGAAGTCTGCGGGTTTCATGCCGGTGTAGCCGCCAAACTGATTGACCTGGTTAGAGGTCGCTTCAATCAGGACCTTTTGGTCACTGCGTAAATCAAACCGTAATGCGGCTTCAATCACGAGGGGGTGCGCGGAACACACGGAACAGATACCAATGTGCTCGCCTGCTTTATGTCTGGAAATTATCTCTTTCATTTAAATCCTCCGTTTTCTTTCGAATATATTCGTTATGTTTTGTTTGTATCGCAAACACCTTTGTTTTGTTTTGTGATCGTTCTCTGAAAATCGAGCGATATCGACATAAACGGAGATTCTGGAGATGAAAAAAACGCCCTGACGTAAACGGCAGGGCGTTATTAAGTAACTGAAAATTAGTTAAATAATCTGGAAAGCCAACTGCGACGGTCTTTTGGGGCTGGCTGGGCGGCCTGTTGTGGCTGTGCGGCAATTTCGCCTAACCCCGCATCGAAAGCTACGCCAATGGCTGATAGCGCTTGATGGGCATCGTCACCGCTGGCCATAAAGTGCAGGCGATGCCCCTGTTTTGCCCCCAGCGAAACGACGCGCATCAGATTCTTGGCATCCACTATGGCGGAATGGGTATCAAGATTTTCTACCCGTATTTGTGATTGCCATTGCTTTACCGCTTTCACCAGCACAGCGCTTGGACGCGCGTGCAGGCCGTGCGGATTGCGCAGTGTGAAAGTCGCATCTTCATCGAACACTGGCGGCGGTTCGGCGGTATCTCCTTCGCCCGGGATAATCTTTCCGGCAAGAATATCCAGAACCGCCTGAGCGTTTTCGGCGCGAGACAACGCCTCGGGTACGCGATCGTCACTCAGCGCATGGGTCAACTGGCGCAGAATATCCAGATGCTCGTTATCCTGGGCGGCAATTCCGACAATCAGGTACGCGGTTTGCGCTTCTCCCCAATCAACACCCTGCGGGCAAGCCAGCACCTTCACCCCGGTTTTCAGGACAGAATCGCGGCTTTGTGGCGTACCGTGGGGAATAGCGATCCCGTTCCCCAGATAGGTGCTGATTTGCCCTTCGCGGTCGCGCATTCCGTGCAGGTAAGCGGGCCGAGTATGCCCGGCGTCGGTGAGCGTGCCGACAATCTGCGTCAGCGCGTCGTCTTTCGTTTTGACCTGATGGTCGAAATGGATATCAGCAAGAGTCAGTTGCATAGTGCTTTCCTTATTTGACCGCGTTGGCAAGCGCCAGCGCTTCCTGAGAACGTTTCTGCCACAGTCGCCAGCATCCCAGCATCACCGCGCCACAGGCGGACCCGGCCAGGATGCACAGCACCCAAATAAGGGGTTTGTTGACCAGCGGCAGGATTAAGAAGCCACCGTGTGGGGCCGGGACTTCGATATGCAGGCTGTAGCTAAGCACGGCGGAGATTGATGAAGCGATCATCATCATCGGGATCACTCGCAGCGGATCTTTCGCGGCAAATGGAATCGCCCCTTCGGTAATATGCGTACAGCCGAGGATGTAGTTCACCATGCCAGCCGCGCGTTCTTCCTCACTGAAGCCTTTAGGGAAAAAGGTGGTTGCCAGCGCGATAACCAGAGGCGGTGTGATGCAGGCGGCAGAGACGCCCGCCATAAAGAAGAAGTTCCCCTGACCGAGCAGCAGCGTTCCGGTGACGTAAGCTGCCTTATTGACCGGGCCACCGAAGTCAAAGGAGCACATCGCGCCGACCACAATTCCCAGCAGAATCGGGTTCGCCTGCTGTAATGAGCTTAACCAACTCATCATGCCGTTATTGATCGCTGCAACGGGTTGACCGAGCAGTACCATCAAGACACCAATGACCAGCACGCCAACCAGCGGCATGATAAAGATGGATTTCAGCCCCTCATACTGACGGGGTAGCCCGTTGAGCAGGTTGCGTATCAGCAACATAAAGTAGCCCGCGGCGAAACCGGCGATGATCCCACCTAGGAATCCGGCACCGGTGGCATTTGCCAGTAAACCGCCGACGAAGCCCGCCACCATCCCAGGACGCCCGGAAATCGACCAGGCGATATAGGCCGTAAACACCGGCACCATAATCGAAAAGGCCTGCTGGCCGACTTTCATCAGCGTAGCGGCAATCACGTTGTACTGTGGTGAATTGGGATCGGCTGAATAGATCCCCCAAAGGAAGGAGAGGGCAATCAGGATACCGCCAGCCACCACGAAGGGCAGCATATTCGATACGCCGCTCATCAGGTGTTTATAAATTTGTCGCCCGAATGACTCCTGCTCATATTTTTCATCCGTCGCTGACGATGATGATATTCCCTGACGGCGTGATGCTTTGCCACTGACGACTTTATTAATTAAATCGATGGGATGATGAATGGCTTCTTTTACCGGCACTTCAATTACCGGGAGACCATTAAAACGCTCGGCATTAACATCTTTATCGGCGGCAATAATAACGCCGTAAATATCGATAAGATCGTCTGGTGTAATAGCGTTTTCAACGCCAGAGGCACCGTTAGTTTCGATTTTAATTTCAATATTTAATTTTTTTGCTGCGGTCTTTAAGGCTTCTTCCGCCATAAAAGTATGGGCAATACCTGTAGGGCAGCCGGTCACTGCAATAATTTTTTTCATAATCGGGCCTTTATAATTGGACGATTTGAACCTGTTGTTTTAATTCTTCTGTACGACTGAGTTTTCCAAGACCTGCGGAGCTTGCGACATCCGCACCGATTGCGCTGGCAAGCGCTAATGCGTGAGTAACGTCATCATCATTAAGCCATTTGCTTAAGAATGCGCCGAGTGCAGCATCGCCTGCGCAGGCGGAACTGACCAACTCGATTTTTGGTGCTGAGCAGAACCACAGCGCTGTGCCGCTTGAGAAATAGAGTCCTTTAGCACCCAGCGTCAGCAGCACGTTGCGTGCGCCGAGCTGGTGTAATGTCTGCATGGCTTCACGCACCTGCTGCGTGCTGCCAACGTCGAGGTTAAAGATCTCCTTTAATTCATCGTCGTTGGGTTTGATCAGTAGCGGCTGAAACTCGAGCAGTTGTTGTAGCGACGGATGGCTAATATCCAGAATCACTTCGCAACCCTTTTGCTGACACAGCGCCATTATCTCAGCATAAAAACGGCTTTCAATTCCCGGTGGTAAACTGCCGCTAATGACCAGGTAATCACCGGCACTGACGCAATCTAAATGGTGAATGATCTGCTGTTTACAATCATCATCAATGCGAGCACCAGGATTCACCAGCTTATATTCATCCTGACCGTCATTAATAAAAATATTAATGCGTGTCGGTTCTGATACCCACGCTGGTGTGACTTTTATATGCTGCTTTCTAAGCTCTTCTACAATATAGCGACCGGTAAAACCGCCAAATATTCCCAGCACATGGGTGGGCTGCTGAAAATGATTAAGCACGAGGGAAACGTTAACCCCTTTTCCATTAGGGCAGTATTCGGTGTGCTGTGTTCGGTTAACCGCCGAGGGCCGTAGCGGCTGACAGAAAATATTCATATCAATGGCGGTGTTTAACGTCAGGGTATGGATCACGACAAAGCTCCTTGCGCCGGATTTTACAGTTGCCCTTCGCAACCGCAGACATGAATGACTTTGCGGACAACCTCTTTCATCGCTTCTTTCGCAGGCTTCATGTAATAGCGTGGGTCATTAGCGTCGGGTTTATCAATGAAGTACTGCTTGAGTGCGTCAGAGAAAGCAATTTTCAGTTCGGTTGCCACGTTGACTTTGCACACGCCTAGCGAAATGGCCCGGCGGATATCCGCATCTGGCAGGCCGGAAGCGCCGTGCAGTACCAACGGTACATCAACACGGTCGCGGATAGCCGCCAGACGGTCAAAGTCGAGTTTTGGCTCGGCGGCATACATTCCGTGAGCGGTACCGATAGCAACGGCCAGCGAGTCGATGCCAGTACGAGTGACGAATTCACGCGCTTGTTCCGGGTTGGTGTACAGCGCATCTTTGGCATCAACAACCAGGTCATCTTCCACGCCGCCTAGGCGACCCAGCTCAGCTTCTACGCTGGCATCGTAGCGATGGCTAAGCTCAACCACGCTTTTTACCAGCGCAATATTTTCCTCAAATGGCGAGTGGGAACCGTCGATCATGACTGAACGGATCCCGGCCTGTACCTTACGGGTGATATCTGTGAGATCTTCGTGATGATCAAGGTGCAACGCGAGTGGATGATCCCAAAGTTTCGCCAGATCGTGGGCGATCGCCACCACGTTGCCGGTACCTGCATAGCTATAGGTTCCCGGCGTGCCTGCGAGGATCAGCGGGGCGCGAAGTTCAGCCGCAGCTTCTACAACCACCTGCATTGTTTCCAGATTGTGAATGTTAAAAGCGGGAACGGCGTAGCCTTTGCGTTGTGCTTTTAACAACATGTTTTTGCTAGAGATGATGTACATATTCTATCCTATGGTTTCAAAATTAAAGTTATGATGTGTTGCCTGGCTTCATTTTGAAAGTAATGTAGCGATCGTTCCGGGAACGCGTTGTGATCGAACGCACATAACAGCGGATTGATTTTAAAAATGAAAGTTATAAGTGATAAGGTATTTTCGTTTTAAAGCGTGCCAGACAAACGAAGAAATTTTATATATCATTGATAAATATGATTTATTTTTATTTAAAGACACGTCACCTTATCTTGACGTTTGACAAGGGATAATGAAAATTTAAAAATGAAAGTTATTCCTTAAGATCATAAAAGGCACAACACCGTGGCAAAACCGTCAACCAGCCTGCTGAAAAGACGCTTAGATATTGCGGAGATCGTCCGTAAAAACGGAGAGATAAAAGTCGACGATCTGGCTGAGATGCTTGCCGTTTCTGGAGTCACGATTCGTAATGACCTGAATTATCTGGAGCAACAAGGCTATCTGAAGCGGTCTTTTGGCGGCGCGATTTATACCGCGCAGCAGGGGGCGTCGGCGGCTCAAATCCACGAGCCTGCTGCTGTTGTTGATAAAGCGCTGGAAACTGAAATGGCGCGCCAGGTTGCCGTGCAAATTGATGAAGGTGAGACAGTTTTCTTAGGGCCAGGTGCGATCCTGCGCAAAGTAATCCCTTTTCTTGCCGGTTATGAAGATCTTTGCCTGCTGATGAACGATCTGGCGCATGTGCCGCTCGCGCAGGAGTTTCTTAATGGTGAAAGCGTGCTGCTTGGCGGCATACTAAATGGTGAAGGTAGCGAAGTTGAAGGCGAACTGGCGTTAAACGCTTTTCGCCATTATCGCCCTTCGCGGACGCTCATTACCGTCGATCATATTGCTGAAGACGGCACGCTTAGCGTGAGAAATGAAACGCGTGGGCGTTTACTTCATGAAGCCGTCACCCACAGTGAACGCGTGATTGCAGTCGTTGCGCGGCGGCCCGTTTATGGCGAGAAACGTTATGCTGTCGCCGAGTTACAGCAGCTAAGCGGCATCGTAACGCCGCAGGTTGTGGCAGCCGAGTATCATGCCCGTTTTCTCGCGGCTGGGCTGACTAACAGCTATACCAACAATGAATGCCTGACATGGCTCAACCCTGCGTTGCAAAAAACGAAGTGAAGGAGCGGTGATGAACGTGACCATATGTACCATCGGTGAGCTGTTGGTGGAGTTCCTCGCCAAGGAAGAAAATCAGGGATTCTCACGACCGGGAGAGTTCTGGGGTCCTTATCCCAGCGGTGCCCCGGCGATTTTTGCCGATCAGGTGGCAAAATTAGGTTTCGGATCTGTTCTGTTTAGCTGCGTGGGTAGCGATGCTTTCGGTGAAATGAATATCGCGCGGCTGGAAAAAGATGGCGTTAACGTCGATGGTATCGCGATGCTGCAAAAGGCGACTACCGGCAGCGCCTTTGTAAGCTATCGCAATCAAGCGCAGCGGGATTTTATTTTTAATATGCCCAATAGTGCCTGCGGTCTGCTGACGGCTGACCACATTGATGAAACGCTGTTAAACCAGTGCAATCACTTTCATATCATGGGCTCATCGCTGTTTTCGTTTCGGATTATCGACGCTATGCGAAAGGCGATTGAGAATGTGAAATCGCGCAATGGCACGGTGTCCTTTGATCCGAATATTCGTAAAGAGATGCTCAATATTCCGGAGATGTCACAGGCCTTTGAGTACATACTGGATTACACAGATATCTTTTTACCGAGCGATGGTGAACTGGATTATTTTGGCCTGAATCGTGGGCGCGATGAGAAGGTGTTGGTCGACAAACTGCTTAAACGTGGCGTGAAACACGTGGTGATTAAACGTGGGCCACGGGGGGCGAGCTATTTTAGCGGCGAAGAGACTCACCATGTTGCGGGCTTTAATGTTCCGGTGGTTGACCCTACCGGTGCGGGCGATTGTTTCGGGGCGACGTTTGTGAGTCTGTTCTTGTCTGGTGTTTTGCCGCCAGAAGCACTGAAGTGGGCTAATGCTAGCGGTTCACTGGCAATTGCGCAGCGTGGGCCGATGGAAGGCACCTCTACGCGTGTGCAAATTGAAGCGTTCCTTGCACGACAATCAGGTTGAGAGGCGTAAAAGCGCTAGCTTTGGAGATAATCCCGGCGTCGCTGCGCTCGGCCGGGGTACAATACGATACATATTGCCGGATGGCGGCTTTGCCTTATCCGGCCTACGCCACGGGTAGCCCGGGCAAGGCGTTACGCCGCCCCCGGGGATTGTAGGTGTATATCAAGTCACCGGCGCCGGGTTAAACACTGCCAGCTGATTATGCAGTCCCCACTGATCCGAGAAGGTTTTCTTCCTTCCGCTCGCCACATCAAGAATGAACTCGAACAGCTTCAAGCCCACATCTTCAATCGTCTCTTCGCCCGTTGCGATGGTGCCCGCGTTGATATCCATTAAGTCATACCAGCGGTTGGCAAGCTCGGTACGGGTCGCCATTTTAATCACCGGCACCGCCAGCAGGCCGTACGGTGTACCGCGACCGGTGGTGAACACCTGCACGGTGATCCCCGAGGCGACCTGTTGTGTACCGCACACAAAGTCACTGGCCGGTGTGGCTGCGTAAATCAGGCCGCGTTTGGTCGGGCGCTGGCCCGGCGATAACACTTCGACAATGGCGCTCTTGCCGGATTTGGCAATCGATCCCAGCGCTTTTTCGACCACGTTTGCCAGACCGCCTTTTTTGTTGCCAGGGGATGGGTTGGCGCTGCGGTCGGTTTGCCCTAAATCGAGATAGTTATCGTACCAGGCCATCTCTTCGAGCAGGCGTTTGCCGACTTCTTCATTGATAGCACGCGGCGTTAACAGGTGGATGGCGTCACGCACTTCGGTGACTTCTGAGAACATCACGGTGGCGCCGCAGCGAACCAACAGGTCGGACGCGTAGCCCACCGCCGGGTTGGCGGTGACGCCGGAGAACGCATCGCTGCCGCCACATTGCATACCGACTACCAGTTCTGAAGCCGGGCAGGTTTCACGCTGGCGTTGGTTAAGTTTTTCCAGATGACGCTCGGCGACCTGCAGAATATCTTCAACCATCGATTTAAAGCCGACGTGTTGCTCGTCCTGCAAACGCACGATGCTGGCGCTATCAACTGGAATGCTCTGCACATCTTCAGTCCCTTCGAGCAGACGTTCCGGCTGTAATTTTTCGCAACCCAGGCCAACGACCATCACTTCACCGCCGAAGTTCGGGTTGAGCGCGAGGTTGTGAATGGTGCGAATTGGCACTACCGCTGCCGGAGCGTTAATGGCCACGCCGCAGCCGTACAGGTGGTTGAGGCCAACCACGCCGTCGACATTCGGGTATTTTGGCAGCAGATCGCGCTCAATAATTTTGACCACGTAATCCACCACGCCTGCGACGCAGTGTACGCTGGTGCTAATCCCCAACAGGTTTTTGGTGCCTACGCTGCCGTCGGCATTACGGTAGCCTTCAAAGGTATAGCCTTCGAGCACCGGCAAAGGTTCCGGGACTTTGGTTGCCAGCGGCAGGGTATTTAACGGTGGCGCTTTTGGCAGCGTAACCGTGGACTCATCGATCCAGCTACCTTTGACGATATCGCGCACCGCGTAGCCGATGACTTCGCCGTAGCGAATAATGTCACCATTTTGCGGAATATCAACCAATGCCACTTTATGGCCTTGGGGAATATGTTCGATTAATTCCAGGCCGTCAGGAAAACGCGTGCCTGCTTTTAATCCGTTGTCGTTGACAATGATCGCAACATTATCGGTTGCATGTACCTTTATATAAAAGGCCGTTGGTGACTCTTGTCGGATTTCAATGTTCGCCATTGTCCAGCACTCTCCAGCTACGGGGTAAATAGAATAATATATAAGTGCTTCGCTTCTGATTATTTTAAATAGAAACACCATTCAGAATGGAATAAATCATGTCAGGTGTTTGAATATGAAAATGTGATGAAGATCACCTATCATCGCCATGCCCGGCAGGGCAAGGGTATCAATCGTTGAAATTGTGCATTAGCGCCCAGCGTTATGTGCAGATGTTCAACTAAACGAATTTATAAAGTCATTATATTGGATGATTGCACAATGTGCGGCGGTGGGTTCATGATTATACTGAATCTCGATTTCATGGTGTCTTATTTTTTATTAGACAGCCTGTTATCAATTTAAATAATCAGCGAAATACACCTTAATAAAAAACTAATAAAATTAAGGCAGCCTGTACCCGAGGATAATAAAATGATACACGATACTGCTGATGTGACTGAGTCAAAAAAGGGTATGCCTACCCGATATTTAATTTTATTCATTATTTTTATTGTTACGGCCGTTAACTACGCAGACCGCGCAACACTCTCCATTGCCGGCACTTCTGTTGCTAACGAGTTAGGTCTTAGCGCAATCTCAATGGGGTACATTTTCTCTGCATTTGGTTGGGCGTACCTGCTCATGCAGATCCCCGGTGGTTGGTTACTGGATAAATTTGGCTCGAAGAAAGTCTATACCTATAGCCTGTTCTTCTGGTCGCTGTTTACCTTCTTGCAGGGCTTTGTTGGCTTCTTCCCACTGGCGTGGGCTGGTGTCTCAATGTTCTTCATGCGCTTTATGTTGGGCTTCTCTGAAGCGCCATCCTTCCCGGCAAACGCCCGTATTGTGGCAGCCTGGTTCCCAACCAAAGAGCGCGGTACAGCCTCCGCTATCTTTAACTCCGCGCAGTATTTCTCTTTAGCGCTGTTCTCTCCATTGCTCGGCTGGTTGACCTTTGCCTGGGGCTGGGAGCATGTCTTTACCGTGATGGGGGTGATTGGCTTCCTGTTGACCGGTATGTGGGTGAAGTTCGTACATAACCCAACCGATCATCCGCGGATGACCAAAGAAGAGCTGAAGTTTATTGCGGATAACGGTGCCGTGGTCGATATGGACCATAAAAAGCCGGGTGGTGATGCGGCCAAAGGTCCGAAACTGGATTACATCAAACAGTTGCTTAGCAGCCGTATGATGTTAGGTATTTTCTTCGGTCAGTACTTCCTGAACACCATCACCTGGTTCTTCCTCACCTGGTTCCCGATTTATCTGGTGCAGGATAAAGGCATGTCGATTCTGAAAGTGGGGATGGTTGCCTCCATTCCAGCGCTGTGCGGTTTTGCCGGTGGCGTGTTGGGCGGGTTGTTCTCTGACTCCTTGATTCGCCGCGGTTGTACGCTGACCTTTGCGCGTAAGCTGCCTATCGTATTGGGCATGTTGCTGGCCTCAACGATTATTCTGTGTAACTACACCGATAACACGGCCTTAGTGGTGGCGCTGATGGCGCTGGCGTTCTTCGGTAAAGGCTTTGGTGCACTGGGCTGGCCGGTTATCTCCGACGTGGCACCGAAAGAAATTGTTGGGTTGTGCGGCGGGCTGTTTAACGTCTTCGGTAACGTGGCCTCTATCGTTACCCCGCTGGTGATTGGCTATATCGTCAGCGAGTTGCACTCCTTTAATGGCGCACTGATTTTTGTAGGCTGTTCCGCGCTGATGATGATGGTGTGCTACCTGTTCGTGGTAGGCGACATCAAACGTCTGGAATTGCGGAAGTAAGTCACGACTAACTTAAGGTACAGAAAATGGATAACGCGATTTTCCCTAATAAATTCAAAGCAGCGCTGGCTGCAAAACAGATTCAGATTGGTTGCTGGTCAGCACTGTCCAGCCCGATCAGCACCGAAGTGTTAGGCCTGGCTGGGTTCGATTGGTTGGTTCTGGACAGTGAGCATGCGCCGAACGATGTGACGACGCTAATCCCACAGTTGATGGCCTTAAAAGGCAGCTCCAGCGCCCCTGTGGTTCGTATCCCGACTAACGAGCCGGTGATTATCAAACGCATGCTGGATATCGGTTTCTACAACTTCCTGATTCCGTTCGTGGAAACTGAAGAAGAGGCAGCACAAGCGGTCTCCTCCACCCGTTATCCACCGGAAGGGATTCGCGGCGTCTCCGTTTCTCACCGCGGCAACATGTTTGGCACCGTGCCGGATTATTTCGCACAGTCGAATAAGAACATCACCATCCTGGTACAAATTGAAAGCCAACTGGGTGTTGATAACGTTGACGCCATTGCCGCCACCGACGGCGTGGATGGCATCTTCGTTGGCCCAAGCGATCTGGCGGCAGCATTAGGCCACCTGGGCAATGCGTCACACCCGGAAGTGCAAAAAGCGATTCAACATATTTTTGCCCGTGCCAAAGCGCACGGTAAACCAAGCGGCATCCTGGCACCGGTTGAAGCCGATGCGCGCCGTTACCTGGAATGGGGCGCCACCTTTGTGGCCGTGGGCAGCGATCTGGGCGTGTTCCGCGCCGGAACCCAGAAGTTAGCCGACGCATTTAAAAAATAACCCCTACCGAATTAATGCAAAATTGAGGAAATGACGATGAAAGTTGGCTTTATTGGTCTGGGCATCATGGGTAAACCAATGAGTAAAAACCTGCTGAAAGCGGGTTACTCGCTGGTGGTTTCTGACCGTAATCCTGAAACGGTTGCTGAACTGATTGCAGCGGGCGCTGAATCGGCGACTACGGCAAAAGCCATTGCCGAGCAGTGCGATGTGATTGTCACCATGCTGCCAAACTCTCCGCATGTTAAAGACGTTGCGCTGGGTGAAAACGGCATTATTGAAGGGGCAAAACCGGGCACCGTACTGATTGATATGAGCTCTATCGCACCGCTGGCAAGCCGTGAAATTAGCGAGGCGCTGAAGGCGAAAGGCGTCGAGATGCTCGACGCGCCGGTCAGCGGCGGCGAACCAAAAGCTATCGACGGTACCTTGTCGGTGATGGTCGGCGGCGAGAAGGCGATTTTTGATAAGTACTATGACCTGATGAAAGCGATGGCGGGCTCCGTGGTGCATACCGGTGATATCGGTGCGGGTAACGTGACCAAGCTGGCAAACCAGGTCATTGTGGCGCTGAACATTGCTGCTATGTCTGAAGCGCTGACTCTGGCGACCAAAGCGGGCGTTAACCCGGATCTGGTGTTCCAGGCAATCCGCGGTGGTCTGGCTGGTAGCACCGTACTGGAGGCGAAAGCGCCGATGGTGATGGACCGTAACTTCAAGCCGGGTTTCCGTATCGATCTGCACATTAAAGATCTGGCGAACGCGCTGGATACTTCCCACGGCGTCGGCGCACAGCTGCCGCTGACGGCGGCGGTGATGGAGATGATGCAGGCGCTGCGTGCCGACGGTCTGGGAACCGCCGATCATAGCGCGATTGCGTGCTACTACGAGAAGCTGGCAAAAGTGGAAGTTTCTCGCTAAGGACGTGGTGCCCGGTGGCGGTACGCTTACCGGGCCTACACAGTAGGCCACGCCATCCGGCGTCGTGCGCGAATAGGCTCAGATATGAAAATCGTAATCGCCCCAGACTCTTATAAAGAAAGCCTTTCTGCCACCGAGGTAGCACAGGCAATAGAAAAAGGATTTCGGGAAATCTTTCCGGAAGCACAGTTTGTCTCTGTGCCGGTCGCCGACGGTGGAGAAGGCACGGTTGAGGCGATGATCGCGGCGACTCAGGGTCGGGCAGTGACGTCGACCGTCACCGGCCCACTTGGCGACACCGTCGAGGCGCAGTGGGGTATTTCAGGCGACGGCAGTACGGCGTTTATTGAAATGGCGGCCGCCAGTGGTTTGGCGCTAGTCCCTCCTGAGTTACGTAACCCTTTGATTACCACCTCTTACGGCACTGGGGAGCTTATCCTCCAGGCGCTGGAAAGCGGCGTGAAAAAAATTATCATCGGTATCGGCGGTAGCGCCACTAACGACGGCGGTGCCGGGATGGTGCAGGCGTTAGGTGCGAAGCTTGGCGATGCCAACGGCGCTGATATTGGCTTTGGCGGCGGTAGCCTGATGAGCCTTAATTATATTGATATCAGCGGTCTTGATGCTCGCCTACAGAATTGCAGTATTCGGGTTGCTTGTGATGTCACTAACCCGTTAACCGGGGAATTTGGTGCATCCTGTATTTTTGGGCCGCAGAAAGGAGCCTCCGAGGCGATGATCGGCGAGCTTGACCGAAATCTTGCCCACTACGCCGAGGTGATTAAACAATCGCTGCGGGTCGATGTGAAGGATGTTCCAGGCTCTGGTGCAGCAGGCGGTATGGGTGCGGCGCTGATGGCGTTTCTCGGCGCGGAGCTGCTCAGCGGTATTGAGATTGTCACGCAGGCACTCAATCTGGAAGAGCACATTCACGACTGTACGCTGGTGGTGACGGGTGAAGGGCGTCTTGATAGCCAAAGTATTCACGGAAAAGTGCCGGTTGGCGTGGCTAGCGTGGCGAAGAAATACCACAAGCCGGTTATCGGTATTGCCGGCAGTTTGACCCGCGATGTCGGGATTGTGCATCAGTACGGCATTGATTCGGTATTTAGCGTGCTAAACCGCATTGGCTCGTTGGAAGAAGCATTCCGCGATGCTGCGGACAATATTTATCTCACTTCACGTAACGTTGCGGCGACTATTCGCGTGGGGATGCAGACGCAAGGGTGACATTGGTACGCAAACCCTCTATACTTCGCGCCGAAGCTGACCAGACAGTCGCCGCTTCGTCGTCGTCCTCTTCGGGGGAGACGGGCGGAGGGGAGGAAAGTCCGGGCTCCATAGGGCGAGGTGCCAGGTAACGCCTGGGGGGTGTAACAGCCCACGACTAGTGCAACAGAGAGCAAACCGCCGATGGCCCACGCAAGTGGGATCAGGTAAGGGTGAAAGGGTGCGGTAAGAGCGCACCGCGCGGCTGGTAACAGTCCGTGGCACGGTAAACTCCACCCGGAGCAAGGCCAAATAGGGGTTCATAAGGTACGGCCCGTACTGAACCCGGGTAGGCTGCTTGAGCCAGTGAGCGATTGCTGGCCTAGATGAATGACTGTCCAACGACAGAACCCGGCTTATCGGTCAGTTTCACCTCTTAAAAAACCCCGCCTCGGCGGGGTTTTTGCTTTCTGGGGGGAGTGCAGCTAGCGTAGGGGCATCTTGATGGATGAGCTGTATATTATGCTGAATGTTTACCATATCCTTACAAACAATAGAGTTATTGACTAAACCTGTTTAAAGCTGTGATAAACATCATTTTTCACCCTCTTTGAAACTCACATTTTATTAACATTAACTTATGCGCTATCTCACAAAATGGTTACTTCAAATGTTGATGCATAAAAGGGTTAAATAAATAAAGTCATTATAAAACAATGTGTTAAGTTTTGTCTGTGTCAGTTAAAAACAATCCATTCCTCTCTTTTTTCGCTAAAAGAGAAATAACAGGGTCGATATTCCGCTGATAGGGGAAATATCTTCTCTTTTCGGCTTTTCCTTGCGCAATAACCGGCAATCTTTTTCTCCTTAACCCGCGCTATTATTTACTCACTCTGAAAAAGGCAGTGAATAAAACTGCAATATTCAGTCTTTCTGGAATATCAAACCGCATTAGAACAATAAACCCTACACACCAAGAGTGAGACTTTGTCATGGAAACAATCTCAGTGGCACCCGTGCACACTTCGCCCGCTGCGGCGCGAGCGGGCATGTCGGAAAGTGAGTGGCAGACGGCAATAAAGTTCGACAGTACCGACGTTGGCTGGATCATTATGAGTATCGGGATGGCGATAGGCGCCGGGATCGTGTTCTTGCCTGTTCAGGTTGGGTTGATGGGCCTGTGGGTCTTCCTGCTCTCTTCGATTGTAGGCTATCCGGCGATGTATCTTTTCCAGCGACTGTTTATTAACACCCTCGCTGAATCGCCAGAGTGTAAAGACTACCCAAGCGTTATCAGCGGCTACCTCGGTAAAAACTGGGGGATTTTATTAGGCGCGCTCTACTTCATTATGTTGGTTATCTGGATGTTTGTTTATTCCACCGCCATCACCAATGACAGCGCTTCTTATCTGCATACCTTCGGCGTGACCGAAGGGCTGTTATCCGAAAATCCGTTCTATGGCCTGGTGCTGATCTGCGTGCTGGTTGCTATCTCATCGCGCGGCGAAAAGCTGCTGTTTAAAGTCTCAAGCTTTATGGTGCTGACCAAGCTGCTGGTGGTTGCGGCATTAGGGGCGTCGATGGTGGGAATGTGGCATCTGTATAACGCCGGGACGCTGCCACCGATGGGGCTGCTGATTAAAAATGCCATTATCACACTGCCGTTTACGCTGACCTCTATCCTGTTTATTCAAACCCTCAGCCCGATGGTTATCTCCTATCGCTCAAAGGAAAAATCACGCGAAGTTGCCCGCCATAAAGCGCTACGCGCCATGAATATCGCCTTCGGCATTCTGTTTGTGGTGGTCTTTTTCTATGCCGTCTCGTTCACGTTAGCGATGGGTCATGATGAAGCGGTTAAAGCCTATGAGCAGAACATCTCGGCGCTGGCGATTGCTGCACAGTTTATCAACGGTAGCGCCGGGGCTTGGGTCACCGTAGTCAGCGTTATCCTCAATATCTTTGCCGTAATGACCGCCTTCTTTGGCGTGTACCTGGGCTTTCGTGAAGCCACGCAGGGGATTGTGATTAACCTGCTGCGCCGCAAAATGCCGGAAGAGAAAATTAATCAGAAGCTGGTACAGCGCGGGATCATGTTATTCGCCATCCTGCTGGCCTGGAGCGCGATTGTGCTCAATGCGCCAGTGCTGAGCTTCACTTCAATCTGTAGCCCTATCTTTGGGATGGTGGGCTGTCTTATCCCGGCCTGGCTGGTCTACAAAGTCCCTGCGCTGCATAAATATAAAGGCACCTCGTTGGTGATTATTGTCATCACCGGTTTACTGCTGTGCGTCTCTCCGTTCCTGGCATTTTCCTGATTAATTGGTGGCAAAAATGGTTGAAGTCAAAATGAACCCTCTATGGGATGCGCTGATTAAGGCGGTAAAGCAGAACGTTAAACCGGCGATGGGCTGTACTGAACCGGTATCGCTGGCCCTGGCAAGCGCAATCGCCGCCTCGCACCTCGCGGGTCGTGTGAGCCATATTGATGCCAAAGTCTCACCCAATCTGATGAAGAACGGGATGGGCGTGACCGTACCGGGTACCGGGATGGTTGGGCTGCCAATTGCCGCTGCGATTGGTGCGTTAGGCGGCGATCCGCAGGCTGGCCTGGAGGTGCTGAAAAGTGCTTCGGTGGAGGCGATTGCGGCAGGGAAAGTCCTGCTGGCAAGCGGTAAGGTATCGGTCACTATTGAAGATCCGTGCGACGAAGTGCTCTATGCCAGCGCGACTGTCTATACGGCAGACGAATCCGCGACTGTCACCATCGCGGGGGGCCATACGCGGGTTATTCGTATCGTTAAAAATGGCGTCACGTTGCTGGATGCCAGTCGCTGTAGCGGTGAAGAAGAAGAGCAGGCGGTTTCGCTGACGGATGTGACGCTGACGCAGGTGGTGGAGTTCGCTGAGCAGGCCCCGTTTGAAAAAATCAGCTTTATTTTGGATGCGGCCTTGCTCAATAACGCGTTATCTCACGAGGGGCTACGGGCGCAGTATGGCCTGCATATTGGCGTGACGTTACAGCGTCAGCGTGAGCGCGGCCTGTTGGCGAAAGATCTGCTGAGCGACATCATGATCCGTACCTCGGCGGCGTCAGATGCGCGCATGGGAGGGGCGTGCTTACCTGCGATGAGCAACTCAGGCTCGGGTAATCAGGGGATTGCGGCCACCATGCCGGTGGTGGTGGTCGCTGAGCATCTAGGGTGTTCGCAGGAGAAAATGGCGCGAGGGCTGATACTGTCACACATGACGGCTATCTATATCCACCATCAGCTGCCTATGCTGTCGGCATTGTGTGCCGCAACGACAGCGTCAATGGGCGCGGCGGCCGGTATTTGTTGGCTCATTGATGGCAGCTATCGCAGCATCTCAATGGCGATTAGCAGCATGATTGGAGATGTAAGCGGGATTATTTGTGATGGTGCCTCCAATAGCTGTGCGATGAAAGTGTCTACCAGCGTCTCGTCGGCGTGGAAAGCGGTGCTGATGGCGCTGGATGAAACCGCAGTAACGGGCAATGAGGGCATTGTCGCGAACGATGTGGAGCAATCGATCAGTAACCTCTGTTCGCTGGCCTGCCATTCTATGCAGCAAACGGATAAACAGGTGATTGAAATCATGGCCAGCAAGCTGGCATAACCCATTGCCCCGGCGCTGAGCCGGGGTCATTTTTACCGCTGAAATTTCCTTCTCACTTCATTACGCACATCTATTTTCCCATCGCCCAAAACCATCATTTCGTAGAAATGCGACACTACGCACAAAACGCTGTTTATGATATTTTCGGCGGTTTTTATGGTGGTCATTGTCTTTTGATTTGGTTTTTTTGTTCGTGAATTGTCAGGTATGCAGTGTTTCTGTGTGCGTCGATGTGTGAGTTTTTTGTTAAATGAAATGATGTATAGATGCTGTCTTTTATCACTTTGCTGGCCGGATAATGTGATGCTAAGCGAATAAATAGGCCAATAAAACATTTTTTATTGTTTTATTTTATAAATTAAAAATAATATTAACTTATCTGAAAGCCTATAAAATAGACGTTTTGCGGTTGATTGGTGATCTGTTTTCTATATTTTTGTCAGGATATAACTGTATTTATTATCGCCATAAAATAAATTTATACACCAATTTTTCGTTGATGAAAATCATCATAACACCACTTGATTTAATCGTTATGATTTTGAATTTAAAGGGTTTTGTTGTTATTTTTTATGATGTGTAAGAGAGTGTTAAACTAAATTGTGAGTGATAGCACATATCTTTTGTACCTATATTTATTAAAATTTATCTCGCCAAGTGAAAATAACGGGGAGAGAAAAATGGATAATGTTCTTCTACCAAAGACACAACAACTTGTTGTGTTTCAGGAAGTCATTAGAAGTGGCTCTTTCGGTTCTGCGGCAAGGCAACTTGGTCTTACCCAGCCTGCGATCAGTAAAATCATTAACGATATCGAATCCAACTTTGGTATTGAGTTGATGATTCGAAAAAATACTGGTGTGACGCTCACCAGCGCCGGCCAGGTGTTGCTCAACTACTCAGAATCCATCACCCGTGAAATGACCAATATGGTCAACGAGATGAACAGCCTAAGTTGCAGCAGCGTGGTCGATGTCTCATTCGGCTATCCATCGCTTATCGGTTTCACCTTCCTCCCTGAAATGATCAAAACATTCAAAGAGGTGTTTCCGGCAGCCCAGGTGACGATGTTTGAAAACCAGCTCTCTTCCCTCCTGCCTGCGCTGCGCGATGGTCGTCTGGATTTTGCCATTGGGACCCTGAACGATGAAATGCAGCTTCAGGATTTACAGGTTGAGCTGCTTTTTGAGTCTGAATTTGTGGTCGTCGCTTCAAAATCACGAACGTGTACGTCAACGCTATCCCTCGAATCGCTCTCAAACGAGCAGTGGGTTTTACCGCAGACGGACATGGGCTACTACAAAGAATTACTCAACACCCTTCATCTTCACCACATCAATACTGAAAACATCGTCAAAACCGACTCGGTCGTCACTATCTATAACCTGGTATTAAACGCGGGCTTTTTAACCGTTATCCCGAAAGATATGATTGCACCCTTCGGTTCAGACCAATTTATTATGCTGCCGGTTGAAGATTATTTGCCGGTTGCACGCTACGCAGCAATTTGGTCAAAAAATTACCGCATCAAAAAATCGGCCTCAGTGCTGGTTGATCTTGCGAAGAAATACTCTTCACGAAATGAGGCTGTTGCGGTGAATTAAATAATGCTGCTACTAAATTTAAAAGAAACCCAGAGAGACTTATTACTCTGACACTTTATTATTGTCTAAAATCAGAAGGCTATTCTGATAAGAGGATATAATGCATATTACATACGACCTGCCTGTTACTCTTGATGATATTAAAACCGCAAAAAAAAGACTTGCCGGTAAAATTTATAAAACCGGGATGCCGCGTTCAAACTATCTCAGTGAAAAATGCAAAGGTGAGATATTCCTCAAATTTGAAAATATGCAGCGTACGGGTTCGTTTAAGATCCGCGGTGCCTTCAATAAATTAAGCGCTCTGTCTGATGCTGAACGTCGTAAAGGGGTAGTGGCGTGTTCGGCGGGTAATCACGCGCAGGGCGTTTCTCTCTCCTGTGCCATGCTGGGCATTGATGGCAAAGTTGTGATGCCGAAAGGGGCGCCAAAGTCTAAAGTCGCAGCGACACAGGATTACTCGGCAGAGGTGATTCTGCACGGTGATAACTTCAACGATACCATCGCTAAAGTCAGCGAAATCGTTGAGATGGAAGGGCGTATTTTCATTCCGCCATACGATGATGCACTCGTCATCGCGGGGCAAGGAACTATTGGCCTGGAAATCCTTGAAGATCTTTATGATGTGGATAACGTGATTGTGCCGATTGGCGGCGGCGGACTGATTGCCGGGATTGCGACGGCGATAAAATCCATCAACCCAACGATTAAAATCATCGGCGTACAGTCTGAGAATGTCCACGGTATGGCCGCGTCGTTCTACGCGGGCGACATTACGAATCATCGCACCAGCGCCACGCTGGCGGACGGCTGTGATGTTGCTCGTCCGGGTAATTTAACTTTCGAGATTGTTCGTCAGTTAGTCGACGATATTGTACTGGTCACTGAAGATGAAATTCGCAACAGTATGATTGCTTTGATTCAGCGTAATAAAATCATCACTGAAGGAGCCGGGGCACTGGCATGTGCGGCATTATTAAGTGGCAAGCTTGATGATTATATTCAGGGGCGGAAAACAGTAAGTATTATTTCTGGCGGGAATATTGATCTTTCACGCGTTTCTCAAATTACTGGGTTTGTTGCAGCTTAAATTATTTCTCTGACTATTACAGGCAGCATTTAAAAGATACACGCTTAGTGTAGGGCTGCCTGTCGTTTTAAAATAACGAAAAAATTAATCAAAGGATATGTTATGAGTACAACAGAAAGTATTAATGTTAGTCCGGCAAAAGAGTCCTCCTGGCGCAAATCAGATACCACGTGGACATTAGGATTATTTGGTACGGCAATTGGCGCTGGGGTTTTATTCTTCCCTATCCGCGCCGGTTATGGCGGCCTTATCCCGATACTGTTAATGCTGGTGCTGGCTTATCCTATCGCGTTTTATTGCCACCGGGCCCTGGCGCGCCTGTGTCTGTCTGGTTCAAACCCTTCCGGCAACATCACCGAAACGGTTGAAGAGCACTTTGGTAAAATGGGGGGCGTAGTCATCACGTTCCTCTACTTCTTCGCTATTTGTCCGTTGCTGTGGATTTACGGTGTAACCATTACCAACACCTTTATGACCTTCTGGGAAAACCAGCTGCAAATGCCTGCGTTGAATCGAGGGCTGGTGGCGATGTTCCTGCTGTTGTTGATGGCGTTCGTTATCTATTTCGGTAAAGACCTGATGGTTAAGGTGATGAGCTTCCTGGTCTTCCCGTTTATCGCAAGCTTGGTGTTAATTTCTCTGTCGCTAATCCCTTACTGGAACTCAGCCGTTATCAGTCAGGTGAATCTGAGTGAAATCTCGCTGGTCGGCCACGACGGTATCCTGATCACCGTATGGTTGGGGATTTCCATTATGGTGTTCTCCTTTAACTTTTCGCCGATTGTCTCCTCGTTTGTGGTCTCAAAACGTGAAGAGTATGAAGGCGAGTTTGGCCGTGAGTTTACCGAGCAGAAATGTTCAAAAATTATCTCTCGCGCCAGTATGTTGATGGTAGCGGTGGTGATGTTCTTTGCCTTTAGCTGCCTGTTTACCCTCTCTCCACAAAATATGGCCGAAGCTAAGGCACAGAATATTCCGGTGCTGTCTTATCTGGCGAACCACTTCTCTTCGATGACGGGTGAGAAATCGACCTTTGCTACCACGCTGGAATATGGGGCTTCTATTATTGCGCTGGTCGCTATCTTCAAATCTTTCTTTGGTCACTATCTGGGAACGCTGGAAGGCTTAAATGGCCTGGTGCTGAAGTTCGGTTACAAAGGCGACAAAACGAAGGTCACTACCGGTAAGCTCAATATCATCAGCATGATTTTCATCATGGGCTCAACCTGGGTTGTGGCCTACGCCAACCCGAATATCCTTGACCTGATTGAAGCGATGGGTGCGCCGATTATTGCCTCCCTGCTTTGTCTGCTGCCAATGTTTGCTATCCGCAAAGTCCCGGCACTGGCGAAATATCGTGGCAAGCTGGATAACGTCTTCGTTACCGCGATTGGCCTGCTAACCATTCTGAATATCGTTTATAAGTTATTTTAATTACCTTGCTCAGGATGAGTGGAGTTTTATATGAATGAATTTCCGGTTGTATTGGTTATTAATAGTGGTTCGTCATCTATTAAATTCTCCGTGTTGGATGTTGATACTCACGATGTATTACTGGCAGGTATCGCGGAAGGTATTAATACAGAATATGCTGGATTATCTATCAACGGTGGCGAGGTATCCGCACTATCCCAACCGACTTATGACGTGGCATTAAAAGCTATTTCATTGGAACTGGAAAAGCGTGATTTGATGGACAGTGTGGCCTTAATTGGCCACCGTATCGCGCACGGTGGGGATATATTTACCCAGTCGGTGGTGATAACGGATTCGGTCATTGAGAGCATCCGTAAGGTTTCGCCACTGGCACCGCTGCATAACTACGCCAACCTGAGCGGTATCGAGTCTGCAAGGCAACTGTTCCCGTGTGTCCCACAGGTGGCGGTCTTTGATACCAGCTTCCATCAGACGCTGCCACCAGAGGCTTATCTCTATGGGTTACCGTGGAAATATACCGAAGAACTGGGTGTACGCCGTTACGGTTTCCACGGCACGTCACACCGTTACGTCTCTCGCCAGGCCTATGAATTACTGGGCCTTACGCAGCAGGACTCTGGGTTGGTGATTGCTCACTTAGGTAATGGTGCATCCATTTGCGCGGTACATAACGGCAAGAGCGTGGATACCTCAATGGGGATGACGCCGCTGGAAGGCCTGATGATGGGCACGCGCTGCGGCGACGTGGATTTTGGTGCCATGGCGTGGATTGCCAGCCAGACCCGGCAAACCATGAGCGACCTTGAGCGCGTGGTCAATAAGGAGTCTGGTTTGTTAGGTATCTCCGGCCTGTCATCTGATTTACGGACGCTGGAAAAGGCCTGGCACGAAGGACATGAGCGTGCGCAGTTGGCGATTAAAACCTTTGTCCATCGTATTGCCCGCCATATTGCCGGGCACGCGGCTTCCCTGACGCGTCTGGATGGCATTATTTTCACCGGCGGCATTGGCGAAAATTCGGTGCTAATTCGTCAACTGGTCATTGAGCATTTAAAGGTATTGGGTATTGAGCTGGATGCCCAGATGAATAAACAACCTAATTCCCACGGTGAACGGATTATTTCTGACAAATATTCACGGGTACTGTGTGCTGTTATTCCCACGAATGAAGAGAAAATGATTGCGCTGGATGCTATCCGTTTAGGAAACATGAATACGGTTGCGGAATACGCCTGACCTAATCACTTTTATTATTAAGAGAAGAGTTTTCATGAAGGTAAATATCGATATTAACGATATGCATTTTGCCGATGCATGGCGTGGTTTTAACGGCAGCGAATGGCAGCAAGAAATTAATGTTCGCGATTTCATCCAGCGTAACTATACGCCTTATGAAGGGGATGAGTCTTTCCTGGCCGATGCCACGCTTGCCACCACCGCATTGTGGGAAAAAGTCCTGGCGGGGATTCGTATTGAAAACGCAACCCACGCGCCGGTGGATTTTGATACCAATATCGCGACCACGATTACCGCACACGATGCCGGATACATCGATAAAGAACACGAAAAAATTGTTGGTCTGCAAACCGATAAGCCGCTGAAGCGCGCGCTACATCCGTTTGGTGGCATCAATATGATTAAGAGTTCGTTTGACGCCTACGGGCGTGAAATGGATGCTGATTTCGAATATCAGTTTACGGCGCTGCGTAAAACCCATAATCAGGGGGTATTCGACGCTTACTCGCCGGATATGCTGCGCTGTCGTAAATCCGGCGTGCTGACCGGTTTGCCGGACGGTTACGGACGCGGGCGCATCATCGGCGATTATCGTCGTGTTGCCCTCTATGGTATCGGATATCTGGTGCGCGAACGTGAGCTGCAGTTTGCTGATTTACAGTCCAACCTGGAGTGGGGGCAGAATCTGGAGGCCACGCTGCGCCTGCGTGAAGAGCTGTCGGAACAGCGTCGTGCGTTGCTGCAAATGCAGGAGATGGCGGCAAAGTATGGTTGCGACATCTCACGCCCAGCCGTCAACGCGCAGGAAGCGGTGCAATGGCTCTATTTTGCCTATCTGGCGGCGGTGAAATCACAAAATGGCGGCGCGATGTCGCTGGGACGCACCGCAACGTTCCTCGATATCTATATCGAACGTGATATGAAAGCCGGTCTGTTAACCGAGGAACAGGCGCAGGAACTTATCGATCACTTCATTATGAAGATCCGCATGGTGCGCTTCCTGCGTACGCCTGAATTCGACACGCTCTTCTCCGGCGATCCGATTTGGGCGACGGAAGTGATTGGCGGGATGGGGTTAGACGGCCGCACGCTCGTGAGTAAGAATTCTTTCCGCTATCTGCATACGCTACACACCATGGGGCCAGCCCCTGAGCCAAATCTGACTATCCTGTGGTCGGAAGCTCTCCCGGCTGCTTTTAAACAGTACGCCGCTCAGGTCTCTATCGTCACCTCGTCGTTGCAATATGAAAATGACGATTTGATGCGCGCGGATTTCGACAGCGATGACTACGCGATTGCCTGCTGCGTTAGCCCGATGGTTATTGGTAAACAGATGCAGTTCTTTGGTGCACGCGCCAACCTGGCGAAAACGCTGCTGTATGCAATAAACGGCGGGGTGGATGAAAAACTGAAAATCCAGGTGGGGCCGCAAACGGCACCGCTGATGGATGAAGTGCTGAATTACGACACCGTAATGGAAAGTCTGGATCACTTTATGGACTGGCTTGCGGTGCAGTATATCAGTGCGCTAAATGTCATCCACTACATGCATGATAAGTACAGCTACGAAGCCTCGCTGATGGCGCTACATGAGCGGGATGTCCATCGCACGATGGCGTGTGGTATGGCCGGATTGTCGGTCGCCGCAGACTCTCTGTCGGCTATCAAATATGCTCACGTCAGACCGATCCGTGATGAGAATGGACTGGCGGTAGATTTTGACATCGAAGGGGAGTATCCGCAGTACGGCAACAATGACGAACGTGTAGACAGTATTGCCTGCGACCTGGTTGAACGCTTTATGAAGAAAATTAAAGTGTTGCCAACTTACCGGCAGGCGGTACCGACCCAGTCGATTCTGACCATTACCTCGAATGTGGTCTACGGCCAAAAAACAGGGAATACCCCAGACGGACGCCGTGCGGGTACACCGTTTGCACCAGGAGCGAACCCAATGCATGGGCGCGACCGTAAAGGCGCCATTGCCTCGTTGACGTCGGTGGCGAAACTGCCGTTTACCTATGCGAAAGACGGGATCTCCTACACCTTCTCTATCGTTCCAGCGGCGCTGGGGAAAGAAGAGACGGTACGTAAAACCAATCTGGTTGGGCTATTGGACGGCTACTTCCACCATGAGCAATCGGTAGAAGGGGGCCAGCATCTTAACGTCAACGTGATGAACCGCGACATGCTGTTGGATGCTATCGCGCACCCGGAAAATTACCCAACCCTGACCATCCGCGTGTCTGGCTACGCCGTGCGCTTTAACGCGCTGACGCCAGAGCAGCAGCAGGATGTTATCTCACGTACTTTCACCCAGGCGATTTGACCGCGGTAGCCCGGGTAAGCGCAAGCGACCCCGGGAATATCACCGTTCTCTACACAGGGGTTCCCGGCGGCGCTGTGCTTGGCCGGGCTACCTTACGGAAGCTCTTCTTTTAAGTTGGATCGAGGTTGCGGATATGATTAGTACATTCGACATGTTCAAAATCGGTGTAGGACCATCAAGTTCACATACCGTCGGGCCGATGAATGCTGGGAAAGCCTTTATTGATGAGCTGAGCGCACAGGGCTTTTTGTCGCGAACCAGCCGTCTGTTGGTCGATCTCTACGGCTCACTGTCTCTCACGGGTAAAGGCCACGCAACCGATGTGGCGGTCATTATGGGATTGGCAGGTAACAGCCCCGACCGTGTTGATATTGATGCTATTCCGGCTTTTATTCGCGCCGTGGAACGCAGCGGACGCCTGTCTGTCGCTCAGGGCGCGGCGGTTGTGCCTTTCTCCGTGAGCGATGACGTTGTTTTCCATGATCAATATCTTCCTCGCCATGAGAATGGGCTACGTTTTACCGCGTGGGAAGGGGAGAGCAGGCTGCTGAGTAAAACCTATTACTCCATTGGCGGTGGTTTTATTGTTGAGGATTCAAAGTTCGGTCAGGAGTTCGAGGTTGAACAGCCGGTTCCCTATCCTTTTCATTCTGCCAGCGAACTGTTAGCACAATGCAAAGAGCACGGTCTGTCAGTGTCGGGCTTAATGATGCAAAACGAATTAGCGCTCCGCAGCCAGGAAGAGATCGATACTCGATTAGCGCGGATCTGGCATGTGATGCAAACGGGGATCGAACGCGGTATGAATACCGAGGGCACGCTTCCTGGCCCGCTGAAAGTCCCGCGTCGTGCGGTGGCTTTGCGTCGGCGATTGGTGTCCAGCGATAGCACCTCCAGCGATCCGATGAACGTTATCGACTGGATCAACATGTTCGCCCTCGCGGTCAGCGAGGAAAATGCGGCGAACGGTCGAGTGGTCACGGCGCCAACAAACGGCGCTTGCGGTATCGTCCCGGCGGTGCTGGCCTATTATGATAAATTCAGGCGCACGGTGAACGGTAACTCCGTGGCGCGTTTTTTACTGACGGCGGGCGCGATTGGCGGTTTGTATAAGCAAAATGCGTCTATTTCCGGTGCCGAAGTGGGCTGTCAGGGTGAAGTGGGTGTGGCGGCTTCTATGGCGGCGGCGGGCCTTGCAGAGCTACTGGGCGGTAGCCCGCAGCAGGTTTGCATGGCGGCGGAAATTGCGATGGAACACAACCTCGGACTAACCTGCGATCCGGTCGGTGGACAGGTGCAGATCCCCTGCATTGAACGTAATGCGATTAACGCCGTGAAGGCGGTTAATGCGGCGAGAATGGCGATGCAGAGAACCAGCGAAGCCCGGGTTTCACTCGATAAAGTGATTGAGACGATGTATGAAACGGGCAAAGATATGAATGATAAATACCGTGAAACATCGCGCGGTGGGCTGGCGATAAAAGTGCTGTGTAGCTAAGCCATTCAGGCGGCATCGTGGTCAAAAACGGTGCCGCTTAATGGGCCTTAAGCGGCGTGTTCTTCAGCCAGTTGGTTTTCCTGGGCAGCAACGACGATGGCTTCCAGTTCGCTCAGTATCTCTTCAAATCCAAACTCGGCAGACGCCGCTTTAACGGGTGGTACAGATTTCACAACCTGTTGCTTTTTATGGCTTCTCTTACTCATTTGCGTTTATCTTCCTGATAATGACTATATCGGTAAATCTATCAGTAAAGCGCGCAACGGGGTATCAGCCACCAGTGTGATATTCGCTTCATCACGAATAAATGCGCCGTCACCACAGGTTAAGGCCTGTTTTTGGGCATCAAAAGTCTGCGCATGTACCGTGCCGTGGATCGACTGCAAATAGGCACGCGGCCCGTGCAACGGTAGGGTGACCTGCTCACCTTTATCCAGATCGATATGGTGCAGCCAGACCTGCTGACGCAGTTGCAGACTCCCCTCCTGACCGTCAGGTGAGGCCAGCAGCTGATGTGCGGTGTCGTGCAATTTGATCTTCTGCACGCGTGAATTTTCACGTTCCGGGCAGGCGTCCAGCCAGATTTGAATCCGGGTTAATGACTTGTCTTTGCTGAGATTATGCTCGCTGTAGCTCACGCCGGGCTGGGTAGCGATAAGCAATGCCTCACCGGCTTTCACTTTTATATGGTGTCCATCGTTGTCACGATATTCGGCTTCACCTTCTAAAATGAGATTCAGGATATCTACTTTTGGGTAGGTTCTCGGCTGGAAGGCCGCGCCAGGCGCGAGAACTTCTTGATTCAGCACGCGCAGAGAAGCGTAACCCAACAGCTTTGGATCAAAGTAGTGCCCAAAAGAGAAGGTGTAGCGCGCCTGTAACCAACCGAAGTCGGCCTGCCCGCACTGTTTTGCTGTTCTTGTGGTAATCATCTTCTTGACCCTCCTTTACACTAAATCAATGGTAAAGGTATGGACGCTGCATTGTTAGCCAGATATTCTGCCCGGTATGTTCAAATTTCCTGAATGAGAACGCCATGGCTAAAGAGAGAGCACTGACGCTGGAAGCACTACGAGTAATGGACGCCATCGACAGACGCGGCAGTTTTGCCGCCGCCGCTGATGAGCTGGGGCGAGTACCTTCTGCATTAAGTTACACCATGCAAAAGCTGGAAGAAGAGCTGGACGTGGTGTTATTTGACCGTTCAGGTCATCGAACAAAATTCACCAACGTGGGACGTATGCTGCTGGAGCGTGGACGCGTTCTGCTGGAAGCGGCAGACAAGCTGACGACCGATGCTGAAGCGCTGGCGCGCGGTTGGGAAACGCATCTGACGATTGTGGCAGAAGCCCTCATCCCTACGCCGACGCTGTTCCCGCTGGTGGAGAAGCTGGCGACAAAATCCAATACCCAACTGTCGATTATTACCGAAGTGCTGGCGGGAGCCTGGGAACGTCTGGAGCAAGGGCGCGCAGATATCGTGATTGCCCCGGATATGCATTTCCGTTCATCTACCGAGATCAACTCTCGCAAACTTTATTCGGTGATGAACGTTTACGTTGCCGCGCCGGATCACCCGATCCACCAGGAGGCGGAGCCGCTTTCAGAAGTGACGCGAGTGAAATACCGTGGGGTGGCGATTGCCGATACCGCGCGTGAGCGTCCGGTGCTGACGGTACAGCTGTTGGATAAACAGCCTCGCTTAACGGTGACCTCTATGGAAGAAAAGCGTCAGGCGCTGCTGGCCGGATTAGGGGTCGCGACCATGCCGTATCCGCTTGTTGAAGAGGATATTGCGCAGGGGCGTTTGCGCGTTGTCAGCCCGGAATATACCAGTGAGATCGACATCATCATGGCCTGGCGTCGTGACAGCATGGGCGAAGCCAAATCCTGGTGCTTGCGCGAAATTCAGAAGTTATTGATGGTCAAATAGTCAGTAGGCCTGATAAGGAAAGCGCCATCAGGCACAACGGTGCAGGGATGCCGGATGGCGGCGAAACGCCTTCCCCGGCCTACAACAGGTAGACCGGAGAAGGGGCGGCAGGATCAGGAAAGACGCTTAGGATCCGGCCCGAAACGGTTATCGCCCGGCGTCCCATTCTGGCAGTTGAAAATAATAATGATTATCCAACCCACCACCGGAATGAGCAGCAATAGCAGCCACCACGCGGTGCGGTCGGTGTCATGCAGACGACGGAACTGTACTGCCCACCAGGGCAGGAAAATCAGAATGCCGTAAATCGTGGTGAGGATCCCCTCTCCACCGGCCCGCTGCCAGCCGAGCATTTTGTCCACCACGCTCAGCACAGCCGTCAATATGACGTTCACCAGAATGAACATCCAATACTCTTTGCGACGGGCGCGGCCGCCAAACCCAATGTAGTTACGTAGAACGTTGAGATACCAATCCATTTTTTTGCCTCAGTTGATCATTAATCACTTGTTTTTAAAGCGATCAATCTAAGGATAGTCGTGAATGAATTGGTGGTAAATATTGATGGAGTGAATTAATTGGGCATCGCATCAACGATGCCCGGTGCACTTAGCGAAAACGTTCATCGCGTCCGTGGGGTTCATCCAGATCCTGCCACGGCCCGATGGAGATAATGCCTGTCGGATTGATGGTTTTGTGGCTGCGGAAATAGTGGGTGCGAATATGATCAAAGTTAACGGTTTCGGCGATCCCTGGCATCTGATAGATATCCCGCAGGAAACCGTGCAGGTTCAGATAATCGCTGATACGGTGTTTGTCACACTTAAAGTGGGTGACGTAGACCGGGTCGAAGCGGATGAGCGTGGTCCACAAACGAATGTCCGCTTCGGTTAGCCTATAGCCGGTGAGGTAGCGATGCTGACCGAGGATTTTTTCCAACCTATCCAGCGAGCTAAAGACCTTTTCCACCGCTTCATCATAGGCTGCCTGGCTGGTGGCAAAACCGGCCTTATAGACGCCATTATTCACGGTGTCGTAAATCCAGGTATTCAGCTCATCAATTTGTTCGCGCAGCGCAGGTGGATAGTAATCACCGGCTTTCGCGCCCAGCGCGTCAAATGCGGTATTAAACATGCGGATAATTTCCGCAGATTCGTTGCTGACAATGGTTTGATTTTTTTTATCCCACAGTACCGGGACGGTCACGCGGCCTGAATAGCCTGAATCAGCATGCTGGTAAAGCTGATACAGGAATTGATGTTGGTAGAGCGTATCACCGGTTGCAGCCGGGAAGTCGGCGTCAAACGTCCAGCCATTTTCCAGCATTAATGGGTTAACGACGGAAACAGAGATAAAAGGTTCAAGCCCTTTGAGTGTGCGCAGCATTAGGGTTCGGTGCGCCCACGGACAGGCCAGAGAGACGTACAGGTGATAACGATCTTTTTCTGCGGCAAAGCCACCGTGGCCGGTTGGGCCGGGTTCACCGTCGGCGGTAAGCCAATGGCGAAAAGCGGAGACAGAACGCTGGAAACGTCCGCCGGTGGATTTGGTGTCATACCAGACGTCTTGCCAGACGCCGTCAACTAATTGTCCCATTTCATCCCCCTTCAAATAGCAAAAGCGAGGAGACATCTCCTCGCTTTTTGTTTACTCAGTATAGTGCGCTTACCACTTTTTATTCAGAACACGGTCGATACTGAATGCGCCTGGACCGGTGATGCCCAGCAGCAGGTAGCCGCCAGCGATCGTCAGGTTTTTCATGAACATCAGAGAGTTCATGCCTTCCGCAAAGTTGCTGTGGAAGAGGAACGCGGTCAACAGGGTAAAGCCTGCGGTGAACAGCGCGGTGGTGCGGGTCAGGAAACCGAACAGAATGGCCAGACCGCCGCCGAACTCAAGCAGGATGGTCAGTGGCAGCAGGAACCCTGGGACGCCCATTGCTTCCATATACTGCTGTGTACCCGCATACCCGGTGATTTTGCCCCAGCCAGCAGTAATAAACAGAATTGGCATCAGAATACGAGCAACCAGGAAACCAACATCTTCTAATTTTTTCATCTTTCTCTCCAGAGAACCTTGCGGGTAGTTAAACCATATTATTGAGCGTTTACACGTCGATAGCGTGTATCTGCTGTCGATGGAGAGAAATATAACCGCCGCGAATAACAATTGTTAGCAAGGAAAACTGTTGAACTTCTTCAAAGAATCTGAGCAACGATGTATGGCAGGGTGATTTTTTCCGATTCGATACGCAAACTTTGATGTTGCCAGTGGCGCGTTTTGCTGCTTAAAGGATACTCGGCGCAGGCTTTACTTCAGGGACGGAAAGGGATGGTCAATACGCCGCACGACGCGTTGTTTAAGACGTTTATGTCGCATCCGGAAACGGTGCGTGATTTTTTGGGGATCCATTTAGCGGCCAATCTGCTGGCCATTTGCGACTTGCAAACGCTTCACCTGGAGTCGGGGAGCTTTGTGGATGAAGAACTGCGGTCGAGTTATTCCGACATCCTGTGGTCGCTGCAAACATGTGAAGGGACAGGCTATGTGTATGCTCTGATTGAACATCAAAGCTCACCGGATAAGCATATGGCCTTTCGCCTGATGCGCTATGCCTTTGCCGCGATGCAGCGGCATTTGAACGCCGGGAATGAGCAACTTCCTCTGGTTATTCCGATGTTGTTCTATCATGCCGAAAAAAGTCCGTATCCGTTCTCCATGAAATGGCTCGATGAGTTTGCCGAACCTGAGGTGGCACGCGTACTCTATGATGGCGCGCTACCCCTGGTCGATCTTACCGTGCTGTCGGATGACGAAATCATGAGCCATCGCCGCGTCGCACTGCTGGAGTTTTTGCAAAAAAATATCCGGCGACGTGATTTGCTGGAGATGATGGAGAAACTGGTTAGCATTTTACAGATAGGGTACACCACGGAGGGGCAGTTCATCGCGCTATTAAACTATCTCAAGAAGGTTGGTTGGACCAGCAGTCCGGAGGAAGTTTTCCGGCAATGGGGGAATTTATCCCCACATAACGAGGATAAATCGATGACCAAAATGACGCTGTGGGAATGGTACCAGAAAGAGCATCAGCATGATTTTGACGACATACTTGAAGCGGGTATCAATGAAGGCAGGAATAAAGGGCTTACCGAAGGCGAGAAGCAGGCAACGCTAAAAATCGCTCAAGCTTTATTGCGTAATGGTATTGCGCTTAATACCGTGTCTCAATCCACGGGGCTTTCCGTTGAGCAGCTCAATGAATTGAGCTGCTAACGAAAGTAAGGCCGTTTAACGCAGTAAGTTTTTAGCCATACGCCATGTGCTCCAGACGCCAAAACCGCGTCGGGCCCATCGAACCAGAAAACGCGGATGGCGTACGGAAACAACGGCCATAGCGCTTGTGGCAACGACTGCCCACGAACGCAGGCTAACGAGCTTGTTCCACCTGCGATCGTAGACTTGTGTGACATCCAGCCAGTCGCGTCGACTGGCGCTCAGGTCGAGACGTTGCTGTTGAATCTGTCGTAGCAGAAACGCCTTACGTGTATCTCGATCGCTTAATGGGGTCATTTCTCGTCGTTCTCCAGCAGAGCACGATCGTTTGCCAGTTCATTGCGCGTATGCAGTAACAGCGTTGAACGGCGCGCACGGCGGATCGTCAATATTCCGCCAATTAACGCCAGCAGTAACAGCGTACCGGTAGTCGCAATCATAACGGGTAAACGATACTGAGGATCGACGGCCCAGATAATCAGCACAAGTAGGCTCATCAAGCCGAAAGCGGTAAACAGCAGGGTAAGCCCTGCCATCAACAGCAGCTGGATAAGGTTTGATTTCTCCTCCTCCAGCTCCACGACGGCCAAACGCAGCCGTGTTTCCACCGTCTGAACCACCAGTGTGACAATGCGTTGACCAATGCCCAGGATGTTTTTTCCTGGGCCTTGTGCGTGGTGAGAATCGCTCATACTTAACGGCGAGACAGCAGAACGCCCAGCACCAGGCCGACCGCTGCGCCAATACCGACGCCTGTCCATGGGTTTTCACGCACATAGCCGTCAGCTTTTGCCGCCGCTTCACGGGTTTGTTTTGCCAGAGCTTCACTGGTTTCACCCAGACGATCGCGGCTCTCTTTAAGCGCGCTTTCCGCTTTAATACGCAGTTTGCTCAGCTCTTCTTTGGATTTATCGGTGGAAGTATTCAGGACTTCTTCCAGCGTATCGGACAGGGCTTTAAGTTCTGCGCGCAACTGATCTGATGTTGTATCTTTAGCCATCGTATCTCTCCTGTAAGGGTTTCCACTCAATACGCGCGGGATTCCAGCGCGTTAAGTTCTTTTTGGGCCTCTTTGAGCTTGCGCTCACGTTTAGCCACTTTGTCCGCATCACCGGTTTGTTCTGCTTCTTTCAAATCCTGCTGGCGTTCGCGGATCTCATCTTTCTGATCGGCAATTTTTTCCTGGTGATCGGCGCGCAGTTTGCTATCAGTACAGTTAGCTTTCACTTCACTCAGCGCTTTTTTCAGCCCGTCGATACGGTGCTGATTGTTATGTTTTTCGGCATAACCAATTTCACGTTGAATATCCTGCTCTTTTTCCTGACATAGGGAGGTTGCCGCCGCGCTCGCGCTAAGCGAAGCAAGAGTAAGAGCAAAGATGATGCGGTATTTCATGTTTAGGCCTTCCATTGTGCGTAGTACATTCGGCTGTACTTTCCTCAGTGCGTGGATGACAACGTCAGGCCACCACAACACTAAGCATAGTAAGTAAAATACAAAATCACCAAAGTTAGTGAAATTATTCAGATTCCTGGAAGTTTGCTAGCCAAATCGATGTGAGGTATCACGAAGAAGGGACAGCCAACTTGCAGGGTTGTTATTTTCATCCCCAAGCGCGATGACGTAGACGTGCGGTAGGGAGATATCCAGCACGCGCTTCGCTGCTGCGCTTTGTTCGCTGGATTCAAAAGTGATAAGCAGAGCATCATCCTGTGGCGTAATGCTCTTAAAGCGGATGCCATTAGCATCCAGATGGTGTGAGATAGCAAAGCCATCTGGCATGTTAGCCTGGTTCATAGGGCGGATGGCGAGAGTCGATTCCTCGCGTTGCAGCGCCGCCCAAAGCCAGAGCATGATGCACAGCATCAGCATAACGCTCAGGCTGAGTGCAAATCGGCGGCGGAGAATGTGGTTTGGCCCCATTATTATCCTCGATTACCGTACTTTTTCTTCCACACCACGACCAGCGAGCCAACCAGGCCGAATACCAGCAGAACCACCGGTAACAGCATCAGACATGACATCAGGGCGTCTTCATATTTCTGGAAGACCGGCGTTTTACCCAGCAGATAGCCCAGCGTGGTCAAAATCAACACCCACAGCAGTCCGCTCATCCAGTTGAAAAACTGGAAGCGTGCGTTGTTCAAACCAGACAGGCCGGCGATGGTGGGGAGTAGGGTACGAACAAAGGCGATAAAACGCCCGACGAGCAATGCGGAGAGGCCGTGCTTGTGGAATAAATGATGCGCACGCTGATGGTAGTGGGCGGGCAGGTGCGAAAGCCAGTTCTGAACGAGCCGGGTATTGCCTAGCCATTTACCCTGGATATAACTCACCCAGCAGCCGAGACTGGCCGCGACGGTCAGCAGTATGACCGTTTGCGGGAAGCCCATTGCGCCTTTGGCAATCAGCACGCCGACCAATACCAGCAGGCTATCGCCCGGCAGGAAAGCGGCCGGCAGCAGCCCATTCTCAAGGAACAGAATCATAAATAAGACAAAATAGAGCATGCCGATCATGGACGGATTAGCGAGGGTTTCGAAATCCTGGCTCCACAAGGCATTTAAGAGTTGGGTTAGTAGTTCCATTCACGATTCCTGGTACATCGATTAACGTAATGCCTGAACGCGCTGCGATATCTTCTCTGTATTTATTTTAATAGCATCGCGGTAAATACGCGCTGAACAGTCCTTGTTTTGGCGAAATAATTGCAAAACGACAAAATGCATTCGATTGTAACAAAAGGCTCAGATTGTCGTCATAGAAATTGCGATTTGTTGCAGATTGATTTTGCGGCTTAGTGCGGGGAGAGGCTAGGGGATTTACAAAGGCTTACCCATGCTGAATGTCAGGTAAGCCTTAAGATAAGGAAAGCGAACTTACTTGCTGCCGCTAGATGCCGTATCAAGGTGAACGACCGGATTTTCCGCAAACAGATAGCGGTCGGCGTTAAACTCAAAATCATCGCTGGTTTCGTTGAACAGCATCAGCTTGGTGTTTTCCAGGTGCTGCCACATGGCGAGTTTGGCCGCATGGGGATCTTTACGAATAAGCGCTTTCAGGATTTGGTCGTGGTCATCACACCAGTTGTCGACGGTACGCGCGTCAATGTGGTCGTGAAGTTTTTTCCAGTACGGGTTATGCACACGCTGGGTCCACATTTTTTCGACAATAGCGGCGAGTGCCGTATTTTGCGTGGCAAGGGCCACCTGCACGTGGAATTGCAGATCCCATTCAGAGTCGCGGAAGCACTTCTCTTTGCGCGCGTTCTCCTGGATCTCCATCAATTTCATGATGTCCTGCTTGGTGACCTGGGTCGCGGCAAATTCCGCGATATTGCTTTCAATTAACTGGCGAGCTTGCAGCAGCTCAAACGGGCCGTAGTTAGCGAACTCCATATTTTCATCTGGTGCCTGATGATGCTTGGCCTGGTTTGAAATGACGTGGATGCCTGAGCCTTTTCGAACCTCAACATACCCTTCGACTTCCAGCATGATAATAGCTTCGCGCACCACCGTACGGCTCACGCCTTTCTCATCGGCAATAAAACGTTCGGCAGGTAACTTATCACCCACAAGGTAAACGCCTTGCTCAATGCGTTCTTTAAGCTCAGCGGCAAGTTGCTGATATAAACGGCGTACGTCGGTGATTTCCATATGCTCTCCAGGCAGGGTACGGCAGATTGAATTTGTTATACCACTTTTACGAGCAGCTAACCATATTTCAGCATGAAAAAAGCCGCCTGTATAAAGGCGGCTTGTGAGGTAAAAAATATCGGTAATGCTTAGTTTTGGGTGGCCTGCTGGGTCGGATGAGGGGTATCCGATTCGTCGTTATCAGCCTGTTTGTTTTGCAGCACGGTCCAGATAACCAATGCCCCTAACAGGTCGAAGATAGCCAACACCGCAAACAGTGGGCTAAAGCCGATGGTATCCGCTAGGGCGCCAACCACCAGGGCGAACATGGTACTTGCCATCCATGCTGCCATCCCGGTCAGACCGTTTGCCGTCGCGACTTCATTACGGCCGAAGACGTCGGAAGAGAGCGTAATCAGCGCGCCGGACAGTGACTGGTGAGCAAAGCCGCCAAGGCACAGCAGAGCGATGGCAATATATGGGCTGGTGAACAGACCGATAAGCCCAGGGCCAATCATCAGCAGTGCGCCCATGGTGACCACCATTTTACGGGAAACGATCAGGTTCACGCCAAACCAGCGCTGGAACAGCGGCGGGAGGTAGCCACCCAGTACGCAACCTACGTCAGCGAACAGCATTGGCATCCACGCAAACATGGCGATTTCTTTCAGGTCAAAGCCGTAGACTTTGAACATGAACAGTGGGATCCAGGCGTTGAAGGTCCCCCAGGCAGGTTCCGCCAGGAAGCGCGGCAGGGCGATACCCCAGAAGCGACGAGTCTGGATAATCTGCCATGGCGACATTTTCTTGCCATTATTGGTCTGGTGCTGTGCTTCCTGACCACCAATAATGTAATCACGCTCTTCATCAGTTAATTTTTTCTGATCGCGAGGGTGTTTGTAGAAGACCAACCAGCACATTGCCCAGATGAAGCTCAGTACGCCGGAGATGATAAACGCCATCTGCCAGCTGTGCATCACGATTGCCCAGACCACCAACGGTGGTGCAATCATGCCGCCGATTGAAGAACCGACGTTGAAGTAACCTACCGCGATAGAACGTTCTTTAGCCGGGAACCATTCGGAACTGGCTTTCAGACCCGCAGGGATCATTGCCGCTTCTGCTGCACCGACCGCACCACGCGCAATTGCCAGTCCACCCCAACTGCCTGCCAGCGCGGTCGCACCGCAGAAAACTGCCCAGGCTACGGCGAAGAAGGCATAACCAATTTTGGTACCCAGAACGTCCAGAACGTAGCCCGCGACGGGCTGCATAACGGTGTAAGCTGCGGAGTAAGCAGCGATGATGTACGAATATTGCTGTGTGGAAATGTGCAGCTCTGCCATCAGAGTTGGCGCAGCTGCTGCCACGGTATTACGCGTCAGGTATCCCAGCACGGTGCCCATTGTCACCAGTGCGATCATGTACCAACGTAATCCTTTAATTTTACGCATGTAAACCTCATCGTGTAGTTATCTCTGCGAGTTCCGCAGTCATCATCGGTACCGCTAAATGATGTCTCACCAAGGGGCTTACCAGGGAAGGGGTTCCCGGTACGGCCCGAACTTGCCATTAGTAAGTGTGCTGAATTCGGTATCCGTACCGCTTAATCAGGTGTCTATATCGACCACCGCTAATGCATTCCGTCGTTCTATGTGTTTCGACGGGGAGGGAAGATAACTTGTCATACAACTTTAAAAGGTGAATGCCGTCACAAAAGAGGTATTTACCATAGTGTTTAAGGGGTAGATATTGCAGGCCAGTAACGGCGCGGCTTGCAGAGATTTTTTGCCATTTCCCGTGTCATTTTTTGTCAGTGTTTATTGATCTAACTCACGAAAAAATCTTCGGCTCAATGAAATTGGTGTGATAACTTTGACGGCATTACAGATAAACATCTGACCCACTCGTTGAGAGGAAGACGATATGACCCCGTTTATGACTGAAGATTTCCTGTTAGACACCGAATTTGCTCGCCGTTTGTACCATGACTACGCAAAAGACCAGCCGATTTTCGATTATCACTGCCATTTACCGCCGCAGCAGGTGGCTGAAGATTACCGCTTTAAAAATCTGTATGACATCTGGCTGAAAGGTGACCACTACAAGTGGCGCGCAATGCGTACCAATGGTGTTGCTGAACGCCTGTGTACCGGCGATGCGTCTGACCGCGAGAAGTTTGAAGCGTGGGCGGCGACCGTCCCGCACACAATCGGAAACCCGTTATACCACTGGACTCATCTGGAGTTGCGTCGTCCATTCGGCATCACCGGTAAACTGCTGTCACCGACCACTGCGGGCGAAATCTGGGACGAGTGTAATGAGTTGCTGGCACAAGACCAGTTCTCGGCACGCGGTATCATGAAGCAGATGAACGTGAAAATGGTCGGCACCACTGATGATCCTATCGACTCTCTGGAACATCACGCGTCGGTTGCTAAAGACACCACCTTCGATGTGAAAGTCCTGCCAAGCTGGCGCCCGGATAAAGCCTTCAACATTGAGCAGGCGACCTTCGGCGACTACATGGCGAAACTGGCAGAAGTGTCTGACACCGAAATCCGCCGCTTTACTGATCTGCAGACCGCGCTGACCAAACGTCTGGATCACTTCGCGGCCCACGGTTGTAAAGTGTCTGACCACGCGCTGGACGTGGTGCTGTTCGCGGAATCTAACGAAGCCGAGCTGGATAGCATCCTGGCGCGCCGTCTGGCTGGCGAAACGCTGAGCGAACACGAAGTTGCCCAGTTTAAAACCGCTGTCCTGGTCTTCCTCGGTGCGGAATATGCTCGCCGCGAATGGGTACAGCAGTACCACATTGGCGCGCTGCGTAATAACAACCAGCGTCAGTTCAAACTGCTGGGCGCGGACGTTGGCTTCGACTCCATCAATGACCGCCCAATGGCGGAAGAGTTGTCTAAGCTCCTGAGCAAGCAGAACGAACAGAACCTGCTGCCAAAAACTATTCTGTACTGTCTGAACCCACGCGATAACGAAGTGCTGGGCACCATGATCGGTAACTTCCAGGGCGAAGGCATGCCTGGCAAGATGCAGTTTGGCTCCGGCTGGTGGTTCAACGACCAGAAAGACGGTATGGAACGTCAGATGACTCAGCTGGCACAACTGGGTCTGCTGAGCCGCTTCGTCGGTATGCTGACCGACAGCCGTAGCTTCCTGTCTTATACCCGTCACGAATACTTCCGCCGTATTCTGTGCCAAATGATTGGCCGTTGGGTTGCTGCGGGCGAAGCGCCTGCTGATATCCAATTGCTGGGTGAGATGGTGAAAAATATTTGCTTTAACAATGCGCGTGACTACTTCGCCATTGAATTGAACTAAGGTCTGGGTGAAGGTATGCAATACATCAAGATCCATGCGCTGGATAACGTCGCGGTAGCGCTCGCTGACTTGGCTGAAGGAACCGAAGTGACTGTGGATGGCCAGGCGGTAACCCTGCGCCAACCGGTAACGCGTGGCCATAAATTTGCTTTACGCGACATTGCGAAGGGCGAAAACGTCATTAAATATGGTTTGCCAATCGGTCACACGCTGGTCGATGTTGCGGCGGGTGAGCATATTCATGCTCACAATACCCGTACTAATCTGAGCGATCTGGACACGTATAGCTACCAACCTGATTTCCAGGCTGACGTCGCTCAACCCGCCGATCGTGATGTGCAGATTTATCGCCGTCCGAACGGCGAGGTTGGGGTACGTAACGAACTGTGGATCCTACCGACCGTGGGCTGCGTCAACGCGATGGCGCGTCAAATGCAAACGCGTTTTCTTAAAGAGAGTAATGACGCGGAAGATATCGACGGCGTGCATCTCTTTAGCCACACCTACGGCTGTTCGCAGTTAGGCGATGACCACATCAACACTCGCACCATGCTGCAAAACATGGTGCGTCACCCGAACGCGGGTGCAGTGCTGGTGGTCGGCCTGGGCTGTGAAAACAACCAAATTGATGCTTTCCGCGAGACGTTAGGGGCGTTCGATCCTGACCGCGTTCACTTCATGGTCTGCCAACACCAGGAAGACGAAGTGGAAGCGGGGATCGAACATCTCCGTCAGCTTTATAGCGTGATGCGTAACGACAAGCGCGAGCCGGGTAAACTGAGCGAGCTGAAGTTTGGCCTGGAATGCGGCGGCTCTGACGGCCTGTCCGGCATTACCGCCAACCCAATGCTGGGGCGTTTCTCTGACTACGTGATTGCCAACGGCGGAACGACCGTGCTGACTGAAGTACCGGAAATGTTCGGTGCCGAACAGTTACTGATGGATCACTGTCGCGACGAAGAAACCTTCGGCAAGCTGGTGACCATGGTTAATGACTTTAAGCAGTACTTCATTGCCCACAACCAGCCGATTTACGAGAATCCATCGCCGGGTAACAAAGCTGGCGGCATCACGACGCTGGAAGATAAATCCCTCGGTTGTACGCAAAAAGCGGGCTCCAGCCAGGTGGTTGATGTCTTGCGCTACGGTGAACGCCTGAAAACGCACGGTCTCAACCTGCTTAGCGCACCGGGGAACGATGCGATTGCGACCAGCGCACTGGCCGGTGCGGGCTGCCATATGGTGCTGTTCAGTACCGGTCGCGGTACCCCTTACGGTGGATTTGTGCCAACGGTGAAAATCGCCACCAACAGCGAGCTGGCAGCGAAGAAAAAGCACTGGATCGACTTCGACGCGGGTCAATTGATTCATGGGAAAGCGATGCCGCAGTTACTCAACGAATTTGTCGACACGATTGTTGATTTCGCCAACGGCAAGCAGACCTGCAATGAGCGTAACGATTTCCGCGAACTGGCACTCTTTAAGAGCGGCGTCACGTTGTAATAAAAAGATTGTCTGATACGATAAAACGGCGTTTCAAATACTGAAGCGCCGTTTTTTTATGGCTTCGTTTTCCAGGGATTCTTCATGACTGCGTATTGGCTTGCCCAGGGCGTAGGTATCATTGCTTTTGTGATTGGTATCACTACCTTTATTAACCGCGATGAACGCCGCTTTAAGTTTCAGTTGGCGATTTACAGCGGTGTCATTGGCCTGCATTTTTTCCTGATGGGGGCGATCCCCGCAGGCGCCAGCGCCGAGCTTAACGTTATTCGAACGATTATCTCGGTTTACACCCGCCGCCTGTGGGTGATGTTTTTATTCATCGCGCTGACGTTGATTATCGGTATCGGAAAACTCCAGCACGCTATGGAGATCCTGCCGGTGATTGGCACGGTGGCCAGCACCTGGGCGCTGTTTCGCTGTAAAGGATTGACGGTACGCTGCGTGATGTGGTGTTCCACCGCCTGCTGGGTGATTCATAACTTCTGGCTGGGTTCGATTGGCGGCACGTTGATTGAAGGCAGCTTCCTTGTTATGAACGGCCTGAACATCATTCGTTTCTGGCGCATGCAGCGTAAAGGCATTGACCCATTTAAGGTCGAGAAGAAAGTGCAGAGTGAAGGCTGACGGTAGCCCGGCTTCGGCGCTATCGCACCTCGTCCGGGCTATGACTGATGTAGGCCGGATAAGGCAAAGCCGCCATCCGGTAATGTGTGCAGTAATGCCTGATGGCGCAAAGCTTATCAGGCCTACTTGATTAACTGCGCAGCGCGCTTTTGGCCAGGCGTGCATCCTCTGCCTGACAAACGGCAGCGGTAAACATCACGTCGGTTGATGAGTTAATGGCGGTTTCACAGGAGTCCTGCAACACGCCAATAATAAAGCCGACGGCAACGACCTGCATGGCAATCTCATTGGGAATACCAAACATATTGCACGCCAATGGAATCAGCAGTAATGAGCCTCCCGCCACCCCTGAGGCACCGCAGGCACAAAGCGAGGCCACGACGCTTAACAGCAATGCGGTTGGCAGATCGATAGCAATACCCAGCGTATGAACCGCCGCTAAGGTGAGAACCGTGATGGTAATCGCTGCGCCCGCCATATTGACCGTTGCCCCCAGCGGAATGGACACCGAATAGGTATCGCGATCCAAATTCAGCTTCTCGCAAAGCGACATGTTGACCGGAATATTGGCCGCTGAACTGCGGGTAAAGAAGGCGGTGACGCCGCTTTCGCGCAGACACATCAGCACCAGCGGATACGGATTGCGGCGAATCTGCAAATACACCAGCAGTGGGTTAATCACCAGCGCTACAACGGCCATACAGCCAATCAACACCAGCAGAATTTGCGCATAGCCCCACAGCGCCGAGAAACCGGTAGTGGCAAGCGTAGAAGAGACCAAGCCGAAAATACCGACTGGGGCAAAGCGAATCACCACTTTCACAATAAAGGTGACGGCGTTGGACAGATCGTTGACCAGATTTTTAGTGGTCTCGTTGCTGTGACGCAATGCAAAGCCCAAACCTACCGCCCACACCAGGATCCCAATGTAATTGGCGTTGATCAAGGCGTGGATCGGGTTAGCAACAATACTCATTAATAACCCGTGCATCACCTCCACTATACCGGTAGGTGGCGTGATATCAGTGGCACCGGTGGTGAGTTGCAGCGTGGAAGGGAAGATAAAGCTCACCACAACGGCGGTCAGCGCGGCGGCAAAAGTACCGAAAAGATAGAGCCATAGAATGGGGCGAATATTGGTTTTCTGGCCCTGCTGATGGTTGGCAATCGAGGCCATCACCAGCGTCAATACCAGTACTGGAGCAACGGCTTTCAGCGCGCCAACAAACAGCGTTCCGAGCAGGCCGGTGGCGATGGCGGCAGGTTTAGAAACCAGCGCCAGCAAAATACCGAGAACTAATCCAACCAGGATCTGTTTGACCAGACTGCCCTTAGTTAGCATGCGCATAAAGCCAGATGATGCGGGTTGTTGTGTCATCATTGCATTCCTTAAGATGATGAGTTGTGTCTTTCCAGCGACGTATTATTTGTTACGTTTATGTCTGGATGTAAAAAAATGTTTGCTCGATCGAGTATAAGGAAAGTCTTCGGTTGGGGAAGTATAAAATGCTGGAATTTACGCCATGCGTCATATTTTTTAACTAAATATTTACATCTAGTGGCGTGAAGTGAAAAGAAAACGTAGCCCGGGCGAGGCGTTAACGCCGACCCCGAGAAGGTTGGTGGTGAGTCCTGGCGAGCCAGGCTACGTTGTAGGCGTAGGCCGGATAAGGCAAAGCCGCCATCCGGCAATGTGCGCGGCTATGCCTGATGGCGCGCAGCCTATCAGGCATACATGTTGCAGATGCTTACAGTATCTACGAGTTACATATTCTGCTTTTTCATGTCGTTACGATGGTTTACCCAGGCATTAAGAATCAGCGTAAATGCCAGGATGCCGCCGACCACGCCCAGCGAAACTGAGATAGGGATATGGTAGAACTCGACGATCAGCATCTTGATACCGATAAACACCAGGATCACCGACAGACCGTACTTCAGCATTGAGAAGCGCTCTGCCACGCCTGCCAGCAGGAAGTACATCGCACGCAGACCCAAGATGGCAAACAGGTTAGATGTCAGCACGATAAACGGATCGGTGGTCACAGCGAAAATCGCTGGGATACTGTCGACGGCAAAAATCACGTCACTCAACTCAACCAGAATCAGCACCAGCAGCAGCGGTGTCGCAAACAGCACGCCGTTTTGACGGGTAAAGAAGTGCTCATTCTCGATTTTGTCGGTCATCCGCAAATGGCTGCGTAACCAGCGTACCAGCGGTTTGTCGCCAATACCGCCTTCATCCTCTTTCGCCAGCGCCATTTTGATGCCGGTGAACAGCAGGAATGCACCGAAGATGTACAGCAGCCATTCGAACTGCGAGATAAGCCAGCTACCGGCGAAAATCATGATGGTACGCAGCACAATCGCACCCAACACGCCGTAAACCAGCACGCGTCGCTGCAATGCCGGTGGGATAGAGAAGTAGCTAAACAGCATCAGCCAGACGAAGACGTTATCAACCGCCAGTGATTTTTCAATCAAGTAACCGGTAAGGAACGCCAGAGCCTGCGGGTCGGCCACCGCACGTCCCTGGGTCTGCGCCAGATACCACCAGAAAGCAGCGTTAAACAATAAAGAGAGGGTGACCCACACCAGTGACCAGGTCGCCGCCTGCTTCATGGTCATGGTATGGGCGCCGCGACGCCCCTGCAAAAGCAGGTCGATAGCGAGCATAATCACCACGATGACTGCGAATCCGCCCCACAGCAACGGAGTGCCGACTGTATTCATAACTTATTTCCTTACGCATAAAAAAAACGGCTAACGTCAGAAGACGATAGCCGTTGCTTTTTATGCATAGACCTCGCCTTCCGGCAAGGTCTCACTTACAACAAGAAAGGAATACGCGTTCGTATTCCTTTTTCGTTGCCCGGCGACCGGATACGGTTTTTCACGTATCGTATTGACGATCCACCGACAAGGAAGTTACTCCCCTTTGCACGTAACAAAATATGACAGGCCATTGATTTCGTCAATGACCTGCAACATCTCTTTTACGTTGTTTTACGCAGCAGGCGTATCCGCCGGGAAAACGACGCCGGTCTGGCGACGAATTTCGGTCTGAACTTTGGCGGTAATACGACTGACCTCTAAACCAGGGTGATCGACTTCGTTGTTTTCGACCAAGCTTGCAAACTCCAGGGCTTCATACAGCATAGTATTAATATGCTGTGGCTGGCTGAGATCCTGTGCTTTGCTACCACGCGGTATAAAACAGAGCTTCTGGCACTCGGAAATTTTTTCAATCACCAGCGCACCCGCCTCGCCCTGAATTTCGCTTGGCAGGTTGGAATCGCTGACCTTGGAATGTTGCAACGTGACGCTGAAATCACCGTAGTCCATCACCACCACGCCGTGCGCATCAACGCCGCTATCCAGCAGGCTGGCAGAAGCCTGAATCTGTTTTGGCTCATCCCACAGCGCGACCGCTGAAGCCAGGCAGTAAAAACCGATATCCATAATCGAGCCATTGGAGAAGGCCGGGTTGAAGGTATTTGGATTCTCGCCGTCAAGATAGCGCTGGTAGCGTGAGGAATACTGGCAGTAGTTGATAAACGCTTTACGGATCTGACCGAGCTTTGGCAGTGATTGTTGTAGCAACTGGAAATTAGGCAGGCTGGCGGTTTTAAACGCTTCAAATAACACGACCTGGTTCTCACGTGCAGTAGCAATCGCCTGTTCCACTTCACGCAGATTAGACGCCAGAGGCTTTTCACAAATCACGTGTTTTTTATGGCGTAAGAACAGCTCGGTTTGCACAAAGTGTAGTGAGTTTGGGCTGGCGATATAGACCGCATCCACATTATCGCTCTGCGCCATCGCTTCAAGCGAGGTGAACAGATGTTCGACGGGATAATCGTTGGCGAAGCTCTGCGCCTGCTCGAGACTGCGGGAATAGACGGCGGTTAATTTGTACTTGCCGGTCTCATGAGCGGCGTCGACAAACTGGCGGGTGATCCAGTTTGTGCCGATAACAGCGAAACGTATCATAAGTGCCTTCAGGCTCCATAAAGGGATTCTTTCGTCAATGTATCACGCCTTTATGACAATGCCAGTGCCCGACTACGCAGTTTCCTTTAGCGAAAGATGCGTCAACCATAAACGGGTATCAAACTCCAGTTGGTGGTATTGCGGCTCCATATAACAGCACAGCTGATAGAACGCCTTGTCGTGCTCTTTTTCTTTCAGATGCGCCAGCTCGTGTACCACAATCATCTTCAGAAATGCTTCAGGCGCGTTGCGAAACACGGTGGCGACGCGGATCTCTGCTTTGGCTTTCAGCTTGCCGCCCTGCACACGCGAGACCGCGGTATGCAGCCCTAACGCATTTTTCAGTACGTGGATTTTGTTGTCGTACATGACTTTGTTGATGGGCGGCGCGTTGCGCAGGAACTGGCTTTTCAGATCCTGGGTGTATTGATACAGCGCTTTATCGGTGGCGAAATCGTGCGTGCCCGGATACCGTTTTTCCAGCACGGTGCCCAGCTTTTGTTCCGCAATCAGCGTACGAACCTGAGAAAGTAAATTTTCCGGGTAGCCCTGGAGGTAAGTTAGTTGGTTCATCTTTGCCCACACAAATCATAAAAAGTGTATACTCACGCACCCTTTTCAGGGATACGCCGAAATTTTACCATTCAGGAGGGCCGATGAGCCACATAGACAACGGTTTCCGTTCGCTGACACTAAAACGTTTCCCGGAGACGGATGACGTTAACCCGCTGCTGGCGTGGGAAGCGGCGGATGAATATCTGCTGCAACAGTTGGACGATACCGAAATTAGCGGCCCGGTGCTGCTCCTGAATGATACCTTCGGTGCGTTGGGTTGTGCGCTGGCTGAACATACGCCGTACAGCATCGGCGATTCATATTTAAGCGAGCTGGCGACGCGTGAAAACCTGCGCCACAACGATATCGCTGAGTCTAGCGTCAAGTTTCTCGACAGCACCGCCGAATACCCGCAGGCACCGGGCGTGGTGCTGATTAAGCTGCCAAAAACCATGGCCCTGCAGGAACAGCAGCTGCGCGCCCTGCGTGAAGTGGTTACCCCGCAAACGCGTATTATCGCGGGTGCGAAAGCGCGAGATATCCACACCTCGACTCTTGAACTGTTTGAGAAAGTGCTCGGTCCAACGACCACCACGCTAGCGTGGAAAAAAGCGCGCCTGATTAACTGTACTTTCAGCAATCCAGCACTGGCTGATGCGTCGCTGACGCTGAGCTGGAAACTGGAAGGCACCGACTGGACTATCCACAACCACGCCAACGTCTTCTCCCGTACCGGGCTGGATATTGGTGCGCGCTTCTTTATGGAAAACCTGCCGGATAATCTGGAAGGTGAGATTGTTGATCTCGGCTGTGGCAACGGCGTTATCGGCATGACCTTGCTTGAGAAGAACCCGGAAGCCAGCGTTGTATTTGTTGATGAATCGCCAATGGCCGTCGCGTCCAGCCGTTTGAACGTGGAAAGCAATATGCCTGAAGCGCTGGATCGCTGTGAGTTTATGATCAACAACGCACTCTCTGGCGTGGAGCCGTTCCGTTTTAACGCGGTGCTGTGTAACCCGCCGTTCCACCAGAAACATGCGCTGACCGATAACATCGCCTGGGAGATGTTCCACCACGCCCGTCGTTGCCTGAAAATCAACGGTGAGCTGTATATCGTGGCCAACCGTCACCTGGACTACTTCCACAAGCTGAAGAAGATTTTCGGTAACTGTGAAACCATCGCCACCAATAACAAATTTGTGGTGTTGAAAGCGGTGAAATTGGGCCGCCGTCGCTAGTTTAGCGTCGCAAAGTCGTCCCGCCGGATGGCGCTGCGCTTATCGGGCCTACATCAACCTGTAGGCCCGATAAGCGCAGCGCCATCCGGCACACAAAATGGCCTCGTTAAATAGTCAGTGCAAGCGTAGTCCCCTGCGCAATTGCCCTACGCGCATCCAGCTCACCCGCCACATCACTACCACCAATCAGATGCACCGTTTTCCCTGCCGCCTGTAATGGCTCGGCCAGTACGCGGTTAGGCTCCTGACCGGCGCAGATAATCACGTTATCCACCGCCAGCAGTTGCCGCTCGCCGCCAATCTCCACGTGCAACCCAGCCTCGTCGATTTTCTGATAGCTGACTCCCGCGATCATCTTCACGCCGCGTGATAGCAAAGTAGTGCGGTGGATCCAGCCGGTGGTCTTACCCAGCCCTTCACCCGGTTTGCTGGCTTTACGTTGCAGCATCACAATTTGCCGTGGGCTACGCGCCAGATGCGGCCCCTCAGGTCTTAGGCCGCCTGCCAGTTGCAGACTGGTGTCGATACCCCATTCAACGCAGAACTCAGCAATATTCTGGCTGGTCGGGTTGCCGGGCTGGCTGAGATACATCGCCGTATCAAAGCCGATGCCGCCGCAACCGATAATCGCCACACGCTCGCCGACCGGCGCTTTATCGCGCAACACGTCCAGGTAGGTCAGTACTTTCGGATGATCAATGCCGTCGATCGGCGGTGTGCGGGGAGTGATCCCGGTGGCGAGGATCGTCTCATCAAAGCTCAGAAGATCGTCGGCAGTGACGCGATGATTTAGCTTCAACACCACGCCAGTCACCTCGATCATCCGGCGGTAGTAGCGCAGCGTTTCATAAAACTCTTCTTTACCGGGGATCTGTTTGGCGATATTGAACTGCCCGCCGATCTCGGCGCTTGCGTCGAATAGCGTAACGTGATGCCCGCGTGAAGCGGCATTGACGGCAAAGGCGAGCCCCGCAGGGCCTGCACCAACGACCGCCAGATTTTTGCTCTGAGGGGTTGGTCGGACAGGCATTTTAGTTTCGTGGCAGGCACGTGGATTCACCAGACAAGAGGTGACTTTGCCGACGAAGATCTGATCCAGACAGGCCTGGTTGCAGCCGATGCAGGTGTTGATCTCATCAGCCCGGCCGGACTGTGCTTTCGATAGCAGTTCAGCATCAGCAAGGAATGGACGCGCCATCGACACCATATCGGCATCGCCGCGCGCCAGAATATCATCGGCGACCTGTGGATCGTTAATCCGGTTGGTGGTCACCAGTGGGATCGTCACGTGGCCTTTGAGTTTACGGGTCACCCAGCTAAACGCCCCGCGCGGTACCGGCGTGGCGATGGTGGGGATCCGCGCTTCGTGCCAGCCGATCCCGGTGTTGATGATCGTCGCCCCTGCCGCTTCGATGGCTTTTGCCAGCAGGACGGTCTCGTCAAAAGTACCGCCGTTATCCACCAGATCGAGCATCGACAATCGGTAGACGATAATAAAATCTTTCCCCACCCGCTGACGCACCGTGCGCACCACTTCAACGGCAAAGCGCATCCGGTTTGCGTAGTCGCCACCCCACTGGTCATCGCGCTGGTTGGTACGCGCTGCGAGAAATTCGTTAATCAGATACCCTTCTGAGCCCATGATTTCTACGCCATCGTAGCCAGCTTCACGTGCCAGCTGGGCGCAGCGAGCGAAATCATCGATGAGTGTCAGGATTTCTTCGTGCGTCAACGCATGCGGTATAAAGCGGTTGATGGGGGCCTGAAGCGCAGAAGGGGCAACCAGATTTGGCTGGTAGCTGTAGCGACCGGTATGCAGGATTTGCAGGGCGATTTTGCCGCCTTCCTGATGCACCGCATCGGTAATGGTGCGGTGATGCGGCAGCTGGCTGGCATCGTTAAGCATCGCACCACCCGCCATGCCAACGCCGGTGGCATCAGGCGCAATCCCTCCGCTGACAATCAGCGCCACGCCATGACGTGCGCGCTCGGCGTAGAACGCCGCCAGACGCTCCGCGCCGTCGGGATACTCCTCCAGACCCGTATGCATGGACCCCATCAGCACACGGTTTTTCAGCTGGGTAAAACCCAGATCCAGCGGGGCGAACAGCGACGGATAGCTCATAAGAATGTCCAGTATGTGAAATTATTGTTATGTGGTCGGATGAGTTACTAATTTAGCCGTCGGCGAAGAAAAGGGAAAAGGCGAATGCGATGATTGTGATGGGATTCAAAAAACGCTCATTTACTTGTGTAGCCCGGCTAAGCGCAGCGCCGCCGGGAACGCCCGGAGTCGGCGCTATCGCACCTCGTCCGGGCTGAGCCAGTTTACTGCTCGGTGGCGACCTGCTGTTGGCGGATGCGCAGCGCTGCTAGCGCATTACGTGCCGCTTTCAGCACCTGATCGCACTGTTCCATCGTCAGGGTTAACGGCGGTTCAATACGAATCGTCTTGGCGTTGTTGAGCGTGCCTGCGACCAGCACGTGCTGGCGGAACATCTCGCTGGCAAAATGGTAGCCGATTTCATTGTCGACAAACTCAATGGCCATCAGCATCCCTTTTCCGCGAGCTTCCCGCACCAGGTCTGGGTATTCGCGAACCATGCTGCGGAACCCGTCCAGCAAAATGTCACCTTTCTGCTCCGCCTGCGCGGGTAGGTTTTCGGTCAGCAGAACGTTGATGGTCGCCAGCGCAGCAGCGCAAGCCAGCGGATTGCCGCCGAAGGTGGTGGTGTGCAGGAACGGGTTGTCGAACAGCACTGAGAACACCTCTTCGGTGGCGATGGTCGCGCCGATAGGCATTACCCCGCCGCCGAGCGCTTTCGCCAGGCACAAAATATCTGGCTGCACGTTTTCATGCTCGCAGGCGAACATCTTGCCGGTACGGCCCATCCCGGTTTGCACTTCATCGAAGATCAGCAGCGCACCGAACTCATCGCACAGCTTGCGCACGGCGGGCAGGTAGCCCAGTGGCGGCAGAATCACCCCACCTTCGCCCTGAATCGGTTCGAGGATCACCGCAGCCACATCATCACCGGTTTTCTGGCATTCACCAAGCATCGTACGCAGGGCGTCGATATTGCCAAACGGTACGTGACGGAAGCCCGGCAGCAGCGGCATAAAAGGTTTGCGGAAGGTGGATTTCGCAGTGGCGGATAAGGCCCCAAGCGATTTCCCATGGAACGCGCCGCTGGTGGCAATAAAGGTAAACTTACCGCGCGGTGATTGGTACGCTTTTGCCAACTTCAGCGCTGCTTCTACCGACTCCGTGCCGCTGTTGCTAAAGAAGCTGTACTTCAGCTTGCCCGGCGCAAGTGCGGCCAGCGTTTTGGCGAGCATCGCGCGTAATGGGTCGAGGAGTTCCTGACTGTGAAGCGGTTGTTTTGCGAGCTGATTCTGTACGGCGGAAACCACCACTGGATTACGGTGCCCCACGTTGAAAATTCCAAAACCGCCCAGGCAATCCAGAAACTCCTGGCCCTGGGTGTCGACAAGCGTATTTAACCCTCCCGCTTGCCACTCTACGGCCCCGTAATCCCCGCCGGCTGTGACAGATTTTCGATACTCCAAAAAACCCGGATTCACATGCTCTTTAAAGTATTCCCTGACCTCCTGGTTGAGTGCTTTCATCTCCTCATGATCGAGCGTTCGCTTTTCAATGAGATTCAGTGCGTGTGCGCTGCAGGCCAGAGCCGATGCGCTAGAAGGTAACCTGTTCAAAATGAGCTCCTGGACGGGGCGTATCACATGATACTGATTTAAGTATTGCAGGGATTACGCCACTTCAGCGGTTGCGGCGAAAATCGGGATAAATGCCAGGGAAAACCGCATCTGTACAATATTTAATCGTCCAGCGTAGCGGGAGAGTCTGAAAAGGCGTGCAGGGGGATGCCGCCTTTTTGGGAGGTTGCGCCAGGGCGGTGCGCGTTATGTACCAGAGTGGCGCGCCGTGCAAAAAGTAGGGTTTTTGTCGATTTTGCGATCTAACGCAAAATTAACAATTAAGGTTAATTAGATAACCTCCGATATAACAATTGTAATACATTTTCTCTCCGCACCTGAAAAGGATGTCTGTATGTCTACCCTGTCCGACCTAAACCAGCATGAGACTGTGCTGGATGATCACATCACCCTCATGTCGACCACCGACCTCAATAGCTATATCACCCACGTTAATGATGCTTTTGTGCAGGTAAGCGGCTACAGCCGTAAGGAGATGCTGGGCCAGCCGCATAACCTGGTACGTCATCCTGATATGCCTAAAGCTGCTTTTGCCGATATGTGGCGCACGTTAAAGCAAGGCGAGCCCTGGACGGGCATTGTGAAAAATTGCCCGAAAAATGGCGGCCATTATTGGGTGCGTGCTAACGCTATCCCTCAGGTGCGCAAGGGTAAAACAATTGGCTATATGTCTATCCGTACCAAGGCCAGCCCGCAAGAAATAGCGGCTGTAGAGCCGCTGTATCAGGCCTTGCGGGAAGAGCGTAGCAACAAACGGTTGTATAAAGGCCGGGTTATCAGCACGCGCTGGTGGGGCAAACTCTCGGTGATGCCGCTACGCTGGCGAGTCAGAAGTGTGATGCTGGGGTTGTATCTCCTGCTGGCGGGATCGTTACTCGCGCTGAATGCGCCAATAGCCTCGATACTGGCATCGGCGATTTTGCTATTGCTGACAACGTGGGTATTTGAAAGGCAGATTGTTCGGCCAATCGAAAACCTGGCGAAACAGACGCTGAGCGTGGCAACCGGCGAGCGTAACAGTGTCGAACATCTGAATCGCAGCGATGAGGTGGGGCTGATATTACGTTCGGTGGGTCAGCTTGGGCTGATGTGTCGCTGGTTGATTAACGATGTCTCCAGTCAGGTCAACAGTGTGAGCGATGGCAGCGATGTGTTGGCGCGTGGCAATAATGACCTCAACCAGCGTACGCAGGAAACGGTCGAAAATGTGCAGCAAACGGTCACCACCATGAACCAGATGGCGGCATCAGTGCAGAACAATTCGCACACGGCGGCGCAGGCCGATAAGCTTTCGCTTGCCGCCAGCGGTGCGGCGACGCAGGGCGGGCAGGCGATGCATCGGGTGGTCAAAACCATGGAAGATATTGCCGACAGCACCCAGCGTATCGGATCGATTACCACGCTAATCAACGATATCGCGTTCCAGACCAATATTCTGGCGCTGAACGCCGCGGTTGAGGCTGCGCGAGCGGGTGAGCAGGGGAGAGGATTCGCGGTGGTGGCAGGCGAGGTGCGTCATCTGGCAAGTCGAAGCGCAACGGCGGCTAACGAGATTCGTCAGTTGATTGAAGCCAGCGCCAGCAAAGTGGAGTCAGGCTCTGAGCAGGTTCACGCCGCAGGACGCACGATGGATGACATTGTCTCGCAGGTGCAAAACGTCACCCAATTGATCGCGCAGATAAGCCAGTCGACGTCGGAACAGGCGACGGGCTTATCTGATTTGACGCGAGCGGTGGCAAAACTCAACGAAATCACGCAGCAAAATGCCGGGCTGGTGGCGGAGAGCGCCGATGTTTCGGCGATGGTAAAACGCCGCGCCAGCCTGCTTCAGGATGCGGTTACCGTACTGCATTAATCCAGCTGTGAGATATCCAGCGCCGCGCGGTCGATAACACCGATAATCTGTTTGAGCTGCGCGTCGCTGATATCACCCTGATTCACTTTGAGGTCCAGTACGGCCTTGAAGTTATCCAGCGCTCGCTTCATCTGCGGATTTCTGCGCAGCTCATGCCCAACCATTTTGGCTTTCAGCCGAGCGTGGATATGATCCAGCGGCTCCTGATTCTCGTCCAGCATCTGCCGACCGTCAGCGGTAATCTCTATTTTCTTGCGCCCGCCATCTTCTTCCTGAACGGTAATCAGTCCCTGATCCTGTAGTAAATCCAGCGTTGGGTAGATAACGCCCGGGCTTGGGCTGTAGTGGCCTTGAGTGAGGGATTCAATCGCTTTAATCAGTTCGTAACCGTGGCTGGCGCTCTCTTTCAGAATGCTGAGGATCACCAGGCGTAGCTCACCGTGGCCGAAGAAGCGCTGACGACGTCCGCCGCCGTGGCCTTCACCGCGCCCGCCGCGATGTTCGCACTCACCGTGTTCGCCACGATGACCGTGGCCGCGATATTCACTACCAGAGAAAGGTCTCATTGTTTTATCCTGACTGTAATTTAGATATATCTAATTTATATCTAATTTTATCGAATTAGCAATGCCAAAAAAGATTATTTAATTAAGTAATTGATATATTGGTATATATTTGTTGTCTTCAAAAATAATCAAGCTAATGGCACTTATATCATAAAAAATTCTTGCTTTCTTACTTGTTGGCAACCATTATCATTTGCAAGTGAGTTTAGATATATCTATTTTTGAGAGAGACGCCAGATGAAAGAGACAAAGTACCCACAGCGCGTGCGCAATGAACTCCGTTTTCGTGAACTGACCGTCACGCGCGTTGAGCGCATCGGCGAAGCTTTCCAGCGTATTGTGCTGGGTGGTGAGACGCTGGAGGGCTTTAGCTCTCGCGGCTTTGACGACCATACCAAACTGTTTTTCCCACAGGCCGGGACGACGCTCACGCCACCCACTGTGAGTGACGACGGTATCGTTTGGGCTGAGGGTATTCGCCCACAAGCGCGTGATTATACCCCGCTGTATAACGCAGAGCGCCACGAGCTGACCTACGATTTCTTTATCCATGATGGTGGTGTCGCAAGCCTTTGGGCGATGGAGGCCAAAGTTGGTGATACTCTGCTTATCGGTGGCCCTCGCGGTTCGCTGGTGGTGCCGGAAGATTACGCCTGGCAGCTTTATGTCTGTGATGAAACCGGTATGCCCGCACTACGTCGCCGCCTGGAAGCGCTGAGTCTGCTGCCACAATTCCCGCAGGTAACTGCGCTGGTGATGGTGCGTGACGTAGCGGATAAAGCCTATCTGGCCGGTTTTGAGGGCTGCAACATTGAGTGGTTTAGCCATGACGGACATGACGCCGTTGCCGCGCGTCTGGCGCAGTTTACGGTGCCAGAGTCCGATTACTTTATCTGGCTAACCGGTGAGGGGAAGGTGGTAAAAAATCTGACCGATGGTTTTGTGACCGACGCTATCGATCCGCAATTAGTCCGCTCTAGCGCATACTGGCACGCCAAGTAAACGGATGGCAGGTATCCACCAGGATATCTGCCATCACCTTTGGGTGTCGTTTATCGTGATTTGCCCCTTTTCATCATGCGAGAGCCACATTTCCACACTTTTTATATCCCTATCTTACCGCCGATTTTTGCCCGTTTTTTTCGATAATTTATTTATTAATATGTTGTTTTAAATGAATAATTATCCACTTATGCTGCTGTGATGCGATGTCAATCATATTTCCCTCCTCACCAATACAAAATCTGTAAAACTAGATGTTTATCGAATTTTCGTCTAAAAAGGTGGGGGCAAGGACTAGACACGACCATAAGATGGTTATCAAATGGTTAAAAAATACCGTGTCAGATGTGAATCATCGACAAAATTAAAAAATGGTTAGTCCGCTTACACAACTTACACGCGTTGCGGCGCACCTCTTCGGGAGAAACTATGCATTCCTCTGTTAATAAAAACGAAAGCCGAACCTTTTTCGGTCACCCTTATCCGCTGGGGTCACTGTTCTTTACCGAAATGTGGGAGCGATTCTCGTTTTACGGTATTCGCCCGTTACTGATCCTGTTTATGGCGGCGACCGTTTATGATGGCGGTATGGGACTGGCGCGTGAAAATGCCTCGGCGATTGTCGGTATCTTCGCCGGGACGATGTACCTGGCGGCGTTGCCAGGCGGCTGGCTGGCAGATAACTGGTTGGGTCAACAAAAGGCCGTGTGGTACGGCTCTATCCTGATTGCATTGGGCCACCTGGCCATCGCGCTGTCTGCCTTTATGGGCAACAATCTGTTCTTTATCGGCCTGATGTTTATCGTTCTGGGTTCTGGTTTGTTCAAAACCTGTATCTCGGTAATGGTCGGTACGCTGTATAAAAAAGGGGATGCTCGTCGTGACGGTGGCTTCTCCCTGTTTTATATGGGCATCAATATGGGGTCGTTTATCGCGCCGCTGATTTCCGGTTGGCTGATTAAATCTCATGGCTGGCACTGGGGTTTTGGTATCGGTGGTATCGGGATGCTGGTGGCGCTGGTCATCTTCCGCATCTTTGCCGTACCGGCGATGAAACGCTATGACAGCGAAGTTGGGCTGGATTCTACCTGGAACAACCCGGTAGCGAAGAAGAACGGTGTTGGCGCGTGGTTGGTCGCACTGGCGGTCGGTGCGGCAGTGGTTATTACCCTGATTGCACAGGGCATCATCGTGATTAATCCGGTGGCCGTGGCGAGTGTGCTGGTGTACGTCATCGCAGCCTCTGTTGCGCTGTACTTCATCTACTTGTTCGCCTTTGCCGGTATGAGCCGCAAAGAACGCGCGCGTCTGCTGGTATGTTTCATCCTGCTGGTTTCCGCCGCATTCTTCTGGTCGGCCTTTGAACAGAAACCGACCTCCTTCAACCTGTTTGCTAACGACTATACCAACCGTATGATCGGTGATTTTGAGATCCCTGCGGTTTGGTTCCAGTCGATTAACGCCCTGTTTATCATCCTGTTGGCTCCGGTGTTCAGCTGGGCATGGCCAGCGCTGGCGCGTAAAAATTTCCGTCCGGGCAGCATCACCAAGTTTGTTATCGGTATTCTGTGTGCCGCAGCAGGCTTTGGTCTGATGATGCTGGCAGCTCAGAACGTGCTGAGCAACGGTGGGGCAGGTGTCTCTCCAATGTGGCTGGTGGGCAGTATTCTGATGCTGACGCTGGGTGAGCTGTGTCTGAGCCCGATTGGTCTGGCGACCATGACGCTGCTGGCACCAGAAAGAATGCGCGGTCAGATGATGGGTCTGTGGTTCTGCGCTAGCGCACTGGGTAACCTGGCGGCAGGCCTGATTGGTGGTCATGTGAAAGCCGATCAGCTCGACATGTTGCCTGACTTGTTTGCGCGTTGCTCCGTGGCATTGCTCATTTGTGCCGCCGTACTGTGCGTATTAATTGTGCCGGTACGTCGTATGCTGGAGAACAGCAAGTCCAGCACAGAACAAAAGTCAGTCACTAACGCCTGATGTAAAATGTTTTAACCAAGCCAGCGTCTGATGCGCTGGCTTTTTTTTGTGCAAAAAAGCGCAATCCCGATGTAAAGGGGCGTAAAAAACACGTTTTTGCTCACGGAAAATTGCAATAACGTGAGCGGTTTCTTTGAAATCAGATCCAATTTCAGTCCATAGTATAAACTTGTTTACTACGTGGTTAATTTAAGGACAAGCATATGCCAGCAGTCATTGATAAAGCATTGGATTTCATTGGTGGTATGAACACGTCTGAGCCGGTACCACAGTCTATGGATGAAAGTACAGCGAAGGGAATTCTGAATTATTTACACGAATTGGGCATGCCGCTGAGTCCTTCCGATGTGACCGAACGCGGGCATCAGGATGGCTGGAATGCTGGATTCACCGATAAAGTCGCCGGATGGGCCGATAGGATTGAGTCCGGAGAACGTATTGTGATTAAGAACCCTGAGTTCTTTTCTTCTTACATGCGTGAGGAACTGAACGCGCTGGTGTGATGCCTGTTCGCTCTCACCGTTGCGTGGGGGCGCCTATTCTCATCCTTTAAAGCAAAAGGGCTGACGAGAAATCGTCAGCCCTTGCTGTATCTGGTGGCCCCTACTGGGTTTGAACCAGCGACCAAGCGATTATGAGAACCATTCAAATCAACTAAAAAACAATACTTTACTTTTAAATCAGAAGGTTGGGTCATCAATGTAGGGTAGTATTGGGTAGTATTCCTAAACTCATGCGACACTTTAACTAAGTTCTATTGATTGGCAGTGATTTGATGAAAGTTGAATCACTTTCAGGAATTAGCTCAATAAAGTTGTATTTAAAAATGCATATGGATTTGTCTTTAGTCGACATTGCAAACGTCTTGTCTGAAATCGTAGCTATATATCTATATTGCTCATTTTTTTTTGTAATGCATGGCGAATCAGATTTGACAATGAATGTGTTCTTGCCATCAATTATATTCGATGAATTGTATTGCGCAGCTTCATAAGAAATATATGGCATTAGTGTTAATACTAATAGTACAAACGGTCTGAATGTTCCAAACTCAGATAGGATGTTTGTCTTTTCTTTAATGTAATAAGTGCCAAGTATAGATGCCATCAATAGGCCAACTATTAATTTAATGTCATAAGGAACAATCAAAAGAACGATAATAGAGCCTATTATGGAGACGGTGTTGTCGAGATTTTTATGAAATCTCCCTAAGTCTAAGTTTATCTTATTTGATACTATTCTTTCTAATGCATTTAGAAAAAATGTTGTAATTTTCCCAGATACCTCAGCATAAACATAGGATAAAATAATTCCTAGTAGTATCAATATAGTAGGTATTAAGATGCTAAATACAATTGAAGGTAAAAGGTCATTAATTGAAGCATACTGAAGAATGTTGATGTTAAATTTATTCCAAAAGCTCCACGAATAAATCAGTCCGTTAGCGATGGCATAGGCAGAAAACGCCGTCCATGAGAAAAATTTTACTTTAAAGGTCATGGTTTGTGCCTGCCAACGGGTTGTATTTTATTACTTCTTCTAAATGGTCTGGAGCAAAGTGTGCATACCTCATTGTCATTTTTATATCAGTATGGCCAAGAGCTCTTTGCAATACGAGAATATTTCCACCATTCATCATAAAGTGACTAGAAAAAGTATGTCTTAAAACATGAGTAAGTTGCCCCGCTGGTAATTCTATACCTGCACGCTCCAGTGCATTTCTAAACGCATAATAACAAGGGGTGAAAAGTAATCCATTTCTCTTTGGAAGAGACTCATACAGCTCAGAGGAAAGTGGAATTGTACGGTTTCGCTTCCCTTTCGTTTTAATAAACGTGACTTTTCCCGCAGCAACTTGTGAGCGTTTCAATGTCTCAGCTTCACTCCATCGTGCACCAGTAGCCAAACAAATCTTAACTATCATTTCAAGATCTTTGGCTGAACTATTACGACATTCTTGCAAGAGGATATTTATTTGTTCACCCGCCAGAAATGCCATTTCGCTTTCATCAGTTCTAAACTGACGTACGTTTTCCAAAGGATTTGGGGCTTTCCATTCTCCCAGCCGTTTTAGCTCATTGAATACTGCTAGAAAATAGGCGTGTTCAAGATTAAGGGTGCGAGGGGAGACCTTTGATACGCGTTTAGTCCTAGCAAATTCACCTTCAAGTCTTTTGGCCCGATAAACAGTGAATAGCTGGGCGTTAAATTCTGTAGCCAGTGGTGACCCCATACACTCCGCAGCCCAAAGCATCGAGCTTTTGCGTTTCTCACCATCATTCAAAGTGATGCCATGACGATCGAACCAGAGATGCACTAAATCAGAGAGGCGGCGAACGTCTTTGCCTTCCCCAAGCCAAGGAGAATCATCAATTTTTTGCAGAGTATAGTTCTCGAAAGCAAGCGCTTCTCCTTTGGTCGAGAACTTCTTGCGGATGCGCTTGCCATCTTTACCGTTGCTACGATCAACAGTGTAAAAATCTGCGACCCATTGACCATCAGATAGTTTTCTTACAGGCATAACTCAACCGTTTAGGATCCGTTGTTTCTGCTGTTGGAATTCTTCATCGCTGAGAATTCCTTTTTCTTTGAGTGCCGCTAAGCGTTCCATCTGAGAGATTAAATCATCCGCCTGAGGTTTTGGTTGTTCAACAGGCTGTGAGGCTTCGCTCTGAGCGTTACGGGTTGAGTTGATCAGGTTTGTGAAAGGAATAACTGACGCCTTCATGACGTTTTTGATGGTATATGTTTGACCGCTGGTAGAAATCATAATCTCACCAAGAAGCAGCCCAGTTTTCCCACCAACACTTACGATGTTTTTAAGATTAACATCGACCTGTTTTACACCAAAAACCATGCCCTTATCCAGAAAGATGACTCGTTGGTTTGTGAGAGTTATTAGCCAGGTATTACCATCCATCGCCCCACTTGCAACTGCCAGCGGTTGCTCATCTGAATTGAGGATGTTTGGTAAATGGAAAAACTCTTTCTTAGTGCCAAAAGCAGAATCAGAGACAACTTTTGCTAACCGTGAGAATTCCTGTTTTAGCTGATCTTTAGATGCGGTTTTATAGTCAATCATTATGAAATCCCTATCTTATTTTAAGGTTAATACAACCCTGCCAATGATTTTTATGTCATCAATAGCACAATCAAATGCTATGCCTACACCACTAACGCGTACTTTACCAACTGGGATGCGCGTGAGCCTGCGAATGCTTGTTTTTCCTTCTACATCAACCAGCCAATCATCGTCATAAACTTCAGAATAAGACTGGTCAACGATGTATTGCATCAGGCCATCAATAACGCACATCGGCTTTTCTGGTAGTGGTTTACCAGGCAAGAACGTCGCTTTATCCAACATTAGAATGCCAGCTTCATAAAGCTGGCCATCAACGATCTTATAACGAGGGACTTTGATAATATCTAATTCGCTATCGTCAAATTTGCTACCTCGCCCAGTAGCTAGCCATTCAAGATTTACACCAGTTTCTGCCATGCACTTGATCATGATATCGGCAGGAAGTCCGCCACGTTTGTATCGCGATGATAATGAACTTGCTGCAATATCAAGGAGCTCAGCCAGTTGCATCTTTTGTGTGAAGCCATATGCCTCTATCCAATACTGGTGCGCTGTCTGTATCAGGATCAATTCGGAATCGTGCCATTTAACATTCAATGGTTTAGATTTTTTCTAAATATAATTAACACTTAGATTTTATCTAACTAACCTTGCTCCGTAGTTTGAATGTTGCCTTATATAACCCTGTATTGCCGTACAGGTTAACTCACGGAGTTTGCACTATGCGCCCCAACATTACAATCATCATCCCAGAGCCCTACTTGCCACTAGATGAGTATTGCCGCCGCACTGGCACCAACAAAGAAACCGCTAGAAACCTGATTGAATACGGTAAATTGCCCATTAAACCGAAAGGAAAGCAGAAAAAAGGGTTAGTTGAAATCAACATGGCCGCGCTTACCATTCAGGCATTAAGCGAATGTGATATTTCGCTTAACGCGTAAATCATCCTATCGATTAGCTAGAGGCGAATCATGTTTGATTTTCAGGTTTCCAAACATCCCCACTATGACGATGCGTGTCGTGCATTTGCTAAACGTCACAACATGGCGAAGCTGGCAGAGCGTGCGGGTATGAACGTTCAAACGTTACGTAACAAGCTCAACCCGGAACAGCCTCACCAGTTTACGCCGCCTGAATTGTGGCTGCTGACTGACCTGACCGAAGACTCGACTCTCGTCGATGGTTTTCTGGCACAGATTCATTGTTTGCCATGTGTGCCAGTGAACGAGCTGGCAAAAGATAAATTACAGGCCTATGTCATGTGCGCCATGAGTGAACTCGGTGAACTGGCAACCGGCGCTGTATCGACTGAGCGCATGACCTCTGACCGTAAGTACAACATGGTTGAAAGTGTTAATTCAGGTATTCGCATGCTGTCTCTTTCCGCTCTCGCGTTACAGGCTCGGCTTCAGGCTAACCCGGCAATGTCCAGTGTCGTCGATACCATGACTGGCATCGGCGCAACCTTTGGTTTGGTGTGAGGTGAGTATGCTGACTAAAGAGCCATCTTTTGCGTCACTACTGGTTAAACATAGTCCTTCGATGCACTACGGTCACGGCTGGATTGCAGGTCAGGACGGTAGTCGAGGCTTTCCAATGTGAATTAACTCGGCGGATACAGTGTGTATTTCCGTCAACGCGAGTTACTGTCAAAAAGGGCTCCATAACTGGTGTGGAGTTGGTGGGATTCGATAAAGATACAGACCGTGAGGCGTTGGATAGTATCCTTCAGGAAGTTTGGGAAGACGAAAGCTGGCGTTAGTTTCTGAGAAATTAATGAAGATCAACCCCATGTTTGATAGTATGGGGTTGTTTTTTATGGGAATTACACACAAAGGAAAATAATGGATACCGTAATTGCTTTTTTATCTCTGGCTCTCTTTATTGCTTTTATCGTAGGTTTAATTAAACCGTCTCTGGTTCGTATGCCTAACCGTAAGCGCTCCAGTTTGGTTTATCTCGGTGGTTGTCTGGCTCTGGGCGTTGTAGGCTCAACCTTATGGCCAACTGAAAAAAGTCAAACTGTAGCAAAACATGACGCACCAGCGGTTGTTGCGTCGCCAGCTACACCAACGTTTGAATACTCAGATAAGACTCTTAAGGAATACCGCAATGAGTCAAAAGAAAACCGACATAAAATCATTAATAGTTACGTTGACTTCAAAAGCGTACCAATCAGCGCTAGGGATGCTTTTTACGCATGTATGAGTGAATTCAGTTTTACTAAGGATGATGCGTTAAAAGTCGGTGATGTGCTTGGATGGTGTTTTAATGACTTTGAGAGTGATCCCAACTCACTGAATGATAAAATTAATCTTGATACATTCAAGGGTAATTTTAGTGGTTGGGATGGTTCTTATCGTCCGCTAGAAAAACTGATTAAAGCCAGCATGAATGATGATTCCTCTTATAAGCACGTCGAAACGGTCTATCATCTAATTTTGAACAAAGACCCTCACGCCATTGTAAGAACTACATTTCGTGGTACTAATGCTTATGGTGGGATCGTTAAAGAAAGTATTTCGGCTCGAGTTAATGTGAAAACGGGTGAGATTATTTCAATTATAAATAATTAATGAAATGTACTCAGCACCGGGAGTGAATTTCGGTGCTGGTTAATATTAAGTGTATGTTGTGATTTATTAGCATGTTGGATTATATAGGGGCATAGATGAGATTAAATACACATTGTGTCTATTGCGGAGTCCTCATGAACAGGGTGGTAAACGACCCGGCAAGCAGAACTGTTGAGCATATGATTCCACAGGTTTCAGTCTCTTTTCGGCGAACGAACGGCGAGGGGGATTTTTACGCATGTAAACAATGCAATAGTCAGAAAAGTAGGGCTGATGAGGTTTTGGGTGTCATTTGTCGTATGGTTGGTGAACATTCAGAGGGAAGTTTTGACGCTATTAATCGATTTCATAAAGCTTTAGCAAGAAAAGATTCTAAATTCATTCAGGCATATGAAAGTGTTAGTCATAGCAAAAAAGGGACTTCTTTACGTTTACCATTAACAGCAGAAGAGATTTATCGCTATGGTGAATGGTTAGGGAAGGGTACTTATTTTATCCAAAATGGTGTTTTGCTGCCTGAGAACCAATTGGTTTGGGTCGAGCTTATAGGTCATGAGGAAGTTAATTATATAAAAGACCAATACAAGCGCCAGCATGGTTCCGAAGCGTTTGATGATTTATCAAGAAACAACGAAATTCCGAATATTAACAAAGAGTCTTTTTTAATATCTGGTACGGGTGCTAGGGGGATGTTTATATGTTTTAATCGAGTGATGATGTTTCATATACAGATTTTAGCTAAAACATACGTCAATAAAAATAAGTGCGATAAAGCATTGCGAAAGCTTAGAAAACAGATCCGTAAATAAATTTAAAGGGTGCATGCATCTGATGCATCAGTTTGCATTTAATTAAATGGTTCTTTTTTGCTTGTGAGCGCCAGTCTTGGCGGTGCTCTGGGAGCCTAATGCACCTGCATTAAAACCGACCCACGAAGCGGGCAGGCGTGGCGGGGTAAGCATTGCGCGCTGAGCCCGGTGTTTAATTTATTTATTCAGCGCCTGAGCGCGTCCCTGTGGCGCTGTAATGGTCTCGGGTGAATAACGGGCGGGGAAAGATAACGGCGGCGTGTCGTCGCGCTGAGGGCGTTGTGTGCGATAGGGGAAGAGCCGCCACGATGGGCGGCTGAAGGTGGGATTACTCAGCGGGATCCAGACTATATTTTTCGAAGCGGATAATCTCATCACCCGCCCACTCGTTCAGCTCCATGAATCGCGTCTGTAGTGGCGTCAGCTCATTACGCACAAAGACCTTTGCCACCTTCTCAACATCCCCCACTGAGCCGACATTCTCAGGCTTGCCGCCCATGAGCTGGAACGGGATTCGGTGCGCGTCGAGCAGGTCAGCCGCGCTGACTTTCTTGATATTAAAAAAATCATCTTTCGTCGCGACTTCGCTCAATGGCACAATTTTAATCCCGTCCGGTTTTCCGTGTGGTGCGTAGAAAAACAGATTTTTAAAATTGCCGAGTCCCTTCGAGTCGCGCATCGCTTTACGCAGCGATTCGACGTCGGTGCTGTTCTGCGCGGCGTCGGTCACGTACATGATGTACCCGGCATGCGCGCCGTTCTGGTAATACTTGCGACGAAACAGCGTCGCGGATTCATTCAGCCAGGCTGAATTGAGCGCGCTCAGGTATTCCGGCATTCCGTAAAGCTCCTGATTAATATCGGGCTCAAGCAGGTGGAAGACGGAACCGGCCGAAAATTCGTGCGGCTGTGTGTAACTCTGAATGTACCAGTACACATCATCTTCGACGCCCCGGCGGGTATATTTTGCCGGGGAGGTTTCCAGCTTTAATGACTTACCGGTCAGGCCGCGACGCTCTTCGAGAAACGCGTTACCAAACACCAGGTAATCGAGCACAAACCGGCTGAAGTCCTGACGGGATAACAGCGGGTGAGGAATGTAGGTCGACACCAGAATATTACGCTTAACGTAAATCGGCGAGCTGTGGTGAACGGCGGCGCGCATACTCTTCGCCAGCCCGGAGAAACTCACCGGCGGCTCGTACCACTGACCGTTGTCGATGCATTCCACATAATCGAGAATATCGCGGCGGTCGAGCACTGGCGTCGGCTCGCCAAAGGTGAACGCCTCCATGCTCTGTGCCGGGGCGGCGGTTTGGTTTTGGGTGCGCGGCTGCTGGCGTTTGTTATTTTTCCTGCTCATTAGTTCCACTCCATAATACTGGATGACTGCTCACCGGTTGCGGCGGTCAGGGGCTCATTGATTAATACGTGCATGGTTGCCCACGCGAGGTCGGCGTGACTGGCTTCCTCGGTGCGGCTGGCCTCATAGGTCGAGCTGCGGCCGCTGCTGGTCATGGTTTTACGAATCGACATAAACGACTGCGTGGGGTCGGTCGCGCTGACGTCGTACTCGAGGCACCCGCGACGAATGGTGTCTTTGGCTTTGAGCACCATTGAGGTTTTCATTTCCGGCGTGTAGCGGATTTCACGCGCTGCCGGGTAGAACGAGCGCACCAGCTGGAAGACGCCCTGACCGAGCCCGGTCGCATCGATGCCGATATACTCGACGGTATATTTCTGCGTGAGCTCGCGGATGGATTCGGCCTGCTGAGCAAAGTCCATCCCTTTCCACTGGTGGCGCTCGAGGATGCGGAATTTGCCACCGGCAACGACCGGCGGCGCGATGACAACACAACCGGCACTGTCGCCCTGTAATGACGGGTCGTAGCCAATCCATACCGGACGGTGACCGAATGGCCGGTCGGCGAATGGCTGGTAGTCCTCCCATTTTTCGAGGCTGTCGACCATGCAGCGCTGGAGCTCTTCGAACGGGAAGACCGACGCTTTATCGTCGACGAACTCGCACATAAACAGGTTGCGGAACTCTTCGACGCTGTTCTCGCGCTTCAGCGTATCGATGTTAAACAGGGTGCACCCTTTGGCGAGTGCGTCCTCGATGGTGACAATCTGCCGCCACTGGCCGTCCGGGCAAGCGACGCCCTTCGCGAGTGCGGCGTGACTGATATCGATATCGACACGCTCGCTCTTGTCTGTGCGTCCCTTGTTGAACTGTTCGCCAGACCAGAATTGATAGGCACCGTGTGCCAGCGATGAGGGGGTCGAAAAATAGGTCGTGCGTAAATGCTCCTGTGACGACATGCCACCGGCGACGCGCTTCAGCTTCTGGAAGTTGGGGATCCAGAATATTTCATCGACATACAGGTCGCCGTTGTGACTCTGTGCCGTATTGGCGTTGGTACCGAGAAACATCAGCTCGGCACCGTTATTGCCGAGAACAATCGGGTCGCCGGTGAAAGCGAAAAAAGGCCGGGTTAAGCGGGAAATGTTCGCAAAGCTCCGCACCAGTCGCTTTATGAAAGCCACGGCGGGAAATGACGCGGCGGTCGTGGAATTTACCGGCAAGGTGCAACGGATGGTGAATGTGCATCAGTACGGCCTGAAGGATAAGCCTGGGCCTGATAGAGCCGAAGTAATATATCCATCAAGAATTTTATTAGGTATTAATAGTAAAGATTGTGACATGATTACCGATGTGATCATTGGGGATTTAACAAGGTGAGATAATAACGTGCGTGAACTATTTGGGAGTATGTTAACTGGTTTTATTCATGGCGTTTTTTTTTGCAAGCTTAAAAAAATAATAATCTGGCTTAGGCCTTTTTCATTTATAAATATTGTTTTTTATATTTTTTGTGTTCTTTGCTTTACTTTTTTTATTTTTTTCTTAGCTCGACTATTCATGAATGCTGAGGGAGACCACTATGTCAGTTTCGTTGCTCTTCTGGCAGCAACAGCAACGCTTACAACTCTAATATATAACCTCAGGCGTCATATGTCCGAGGATTATTTTAAAGATGGCAAAGAGTATCTGAAGCGTGCCTATGAAGTTCTTGAACCTAAAATCGGAGAGAAAGCCCCCCCAAATGATAGAATGACATGGCTTACAGCAGCTAGATTCATTGGTATTGCCAATCGATTAGGTAATAAAATAATAATGGATTCACATAAGGAGTCATTTCTTGAGGAACAAGAATTTTGGAAGTCCAAACTTCGAAATATAATTAAGGATTTTGTGTGGGATTACTATTGTGATGGGGTTGGTAAATTTAAAATTTGGACTCCCCATGATCGTGAACCTATTGCAGAACCATCAATTTACGCCATTCATAAGTTTATTGAATGGAATGATGATTATACCGATCCATTACCAGACATTAGGTTTTCCAATCAAGAATTGGAAAAACTTAGAAGGCATTTTCCATCATTGGCTCAGCTCCTTTCTCAAGTGCAAGGTAATAGAAATTGAGCTGTAAATATGAGGTTTAAATCGTTTATTGTTAATATGCCATCATACCTAATGATGGCATGTTTTTAACCACTAGCTTTAATTGAGTTATAATAAAGCATTTTTAGGGAGGTCATCCAAGAATCTTGATAATTTCCTGTTGTAATCAACCTCATCGAATCCAAATAATGAAAAGTAATAAATAGCTCGAATCAAAGTCTTTCCGCAAAATTCTACCACGTTAAAACTTACGTTCTCAGTTGTTGATGAGCCATGAATTATGTTTGATCGGGCAGTATAAAGCTCTAATGCCTGCTTACCAATAGCATTATCAACCCCTAAATGAGTGATATTTAAATTTGATACCCTTTTGCAGAATGTATCTGTTATATTTCCATCTTTAAAAATAACTATTGCCTCTATAGAAATAACTAGTTTTTGTATTTTCTGCTGGATATCTCTTTCAATTACTGCCTCGCCATACCACATTAGAGCGCGTTCAAGGCGTTCAATCACTCTTGTTTTTGGTGTGGATTTTGAAAGGATCATTTCTGGTATTTTCATAGATAGGTTAATAATATTACCTGCAAGTTCTTTACCAATTAAAAAGTTGCTCCAAAACTCCTTTGATCTAGAGTGCTCAATAGCGAAACTATATCTTGTGGATTTAGTGAATTTATTTATATTATCGGAATGCAAGTGAAAATCAAATCTATGTCTGCGAGCTTCACCAAAGGAAAGCAATGGTATTGCATTGACGGATTGAGTTGAACCAAATAATCTAATTATATTCAAAGTTGCATCTCGAGCTTTTTCTGCTAGACCATAAGCAAATAACTCGGTGCATTTCATCTTCACTTTAATTTCAAGCCAGTAGTTAACATCATAAAGTCTTGTTTTTTTGAAAGCGATAATTCATCAGCTACGTCATCTAAATTCTCGATCGGGACGAGGCGAATGTTAGCGCTCAGATCAATAGCTTCATCAAGATTAAAAATTGTTATCGGGAATCTAAATGTATGTATTGAAATATTTTTTTAAAAAATGAATTTTTTTTGTTAAGTATGTTCTTGACTTCATCAAAAAGGAATGCCCACTGATCTCCATGCTCATCATTGATATCAATGAATCTATCTAGGTCGTTGTTCAAATATTCATACAGGGTCTCTTCCATTAGTGATTTCAACTCAAATGGAATACAGGGGATATTATTTGATTTTTGTACTACATCCAAGATTGCTGTCATTAATTTATAGGAACGTTCGGAGTAATGAAGTTGGTAAAAGCAATGCACCCCTCTTTTTCTTTTCTCTTCCATTATTACAGTAAGGTGCCTGGGCGCATTAATGGTTGTAAGAATTAAATTGGCTTTTTGTATTTCTGCCAGATAAAGCTGGTGATTGTTTCTAAAAAAGATGTCGGTTTGAAGAAACTCGCGAAGTAACAAAGTAATTTTCTCTTTGAATTCATTAGATATCACCATTATTCATCTCCTTCATGTTTATTTTTAATTATCCTAGGTATGATCTTTAAGACATTGTAAATACTACTCTATCCTCCAAGAATATTCATGCCTTGTTGTACTGACTTTCATACATATGAATAGGTTTGTAATCCATCGCTGGTAGCTGCATTCTTTTTCTCATGAATATATTAACGAAAATCCAAGATCTCGCGCGGTTGTTGCGCAATCTAATCCGCACTGGTGTTATCGTCGAGGTTGACCTTGATGGCGGGCGCTGTCGTGTGCAGACCGGCGGCATCGTTACCGACTGGCTTCAGTGTCTGACCACCCGCGCCGGTCGTTCTCGTTCGTGGTGGGCTCCATCAGTGGGCGAGCAGGTCTTACTGCTGGCCGTTGGCGGCGAGCTCGATACCGCCTTTGTGCTGCCCGGTATTTTCTCTGACGACCACCCCGCGCCGTCGGCGTCGGCCGATGCATTTCACATCACCTTTCCTGATGGGGCGGTTATCGAGTACGAGCCGGAGACCGGCGCGCTGACCGTGAGCGGTATTAAAACCGCCGATGTGTCGGCGTCGGATTCCATCACCGTCACGGTACCGGTTGTGACGGTTAAAGCCGAGACCCGCATCACCCTTGATACCCCTGAAGTGGTCTGCACTAACAAGCTGAAAACCGGCACTCTTGAGGTGACTAAGGGCGGGGAGATGAAAGGCGATATCAAGCACACCGGCGGCTCGCTCTCTTCAAACGGAAAAGTGCTGCATCTGCATAAACACCCCGGCGACAGCGGCGGTGAAACCGGGACACCACTATGACAACACGCTACACCGGCATGAACCGCGAGACCGGGCGCACCATTACCGACGCCGACCACATCCGTCAGAGCTGTGGCGATATCCTGCGCACACCGGTCGGCTCGCGCGTGATGCGCCGCGATTATGGCTCGCTGCTGTTCTCCCTGATTGATATGCCGCAGACCGACGCGCTGAAGCTGCAAATCATGTGTGCCTGTTATATGGCGCTGCTGAAGTGGGAGCCGCGCATCAGTATCAGCTCGCTGACGGTTGAGCGTCAGTTTAATGGTCAGATGATTGTCGAGCTGCACGGCGAGACAAAAGACACCGGCCAGCCCCTTTCTCTAACCATTCCTGTGAGTTGAATTTATGGCAACCATCGACCTGAGCCAGCTCCCCGCGCCTGACGTTGTGGAAACGCTGGATTTTGAAACCATCCTTGCTGAGCGCAAAGTGACGTTTGTCTCTCTGTATCCTGAAGACCAGCAAGAGGCCATCGCCCGGACGCTCGCCCTTGAGTCTGAGCCGGTGACAAAGTACCTGGAAGAAAACGCCTATCGCGAGGTCATCTGGCGTCAGCGGGTGAACAATGCCGCTAAAGCGGTCACGCTGGCCTATGCCGAAAATAACGACCTTGACGTCATCGGCGCAAACTTCAACGTTGAGCGCCTTGTAATTACGCCCGCCGATGAATCGGCCATACCTCCTGTGGCGGCGGTGATGGAATGGCTTCACGACGGCTGTAGAGCTTGAGGTTATGCTTTCCGGAGTGGAGTATGAAGAGGAGAGAGAGTAATGACTTCGCAAATTGCGAATTTTGGAGTGTGATTTTTTCTCTTTTTGAGATTCTAGAGGTGCATCATGTTCCATTGTCCGAAATGTCAGCACGCGGCGCATGCGCGCACCAGTCGTTATCTAAGCGAAAATACGAAAGAGCGTTATCACCAGTGCACTAATATTAATTGCAGTTGCACATTTGTGACAATGGAATCGGTGGAGCGCTATATTGTTACTCCCGGGATTGTCCTTCCAGCGCCGCCGCACCCGTCATCAAGTGGGCAAAACTCATTGCCTTGGCTATAAAACGAACCCGCCACTGAGCGGGTTTTTTATTGTCATAAAATTGGGGAGTTAGTCATGATGCGATGCCACAAAAAAACAGTGCGACGTTTTTGCGACACTTGGTATTTTAAAAGCAAAAAAACCACTCGCAGGAGTGGCTTAATTACATGATTTTGAAGCGAAAATTTGGTGGCCCCTGCTGGGTTTGAACCAGCGACCAAGCGATTATGAGAACGATGTACCAGCTAATAAAATCAATGAGTTGCAATGAAATCATAAAGTTAGAAAACGAATGTTATCTAACTTTAATGAGGTTTTGAGTTCTGAGGGGACAAAAAGGGGGCACCTTTCCTCAGCGAACTACTTTGCTAGCATTCCAGAGAATAGCGTCTAGTTATCCAGATATCCTTCCGGGAAAAAACTCTCATGCAAGGCTTGTAGTTCAATGTATTGATGATCGAAATCTATTGCTTCTCGAACTACATTTAGGCCTAACTCGACAGAGTTTAGATTTAAATGAGTGTTTCCGTTTTTATATTCTTCATTTAATTTGCTGACTGTGAGGTCCTTAAATATTCCCCATGAAGTGAAATATAGTGGTTCCCAATTTGATTCAAGCTCTGCATTTATTCTATCCCAGGTTGTTAGTCCTTCAACTCTTGGACTGCATACATGTTCTAGGAAAGTAAAGGATGAGTTTAGAAGATTATTTAAACAAGCTCCATATCCATAAGGCGAATACTCCATGTAAATATCCACGTATTTTTTTGTAATGCTTGGGAGGTCATTGTAATGCGAGATTTCTGATGAGTGCATTATCCTTTCTAAACACTTGAATGGAGCAACGTTTATGACATGAATAAAATATGGTGACAAACCATACCCAATTATCTCCTTGCTCAAAAATGCAAATCCGTGGCTGTTTATTTTCTCCCCTTTTGTTGAGATGTTGTCTACACTTGCCATCATAAGATTAAGATGCTTATGTAGTTCGGTTGGTTGTGGATTGTTACTTTGCTGAGTGTCGTCATATAAACAAATTGTATAGCCAGCAAGTTGTTGATCGCTGAACTTTTCGGCCGAGGAACCCTGAACTAGCAGTTTTATATCAATTACTTTGAGTGATATTTTTCCTTCATGAATTACAGGCTCAAGACAAAGAACGTTTTTATTTTGCCAAACTATCGAGTTATATAGATGATGCTTTATTAATGTCGGCCAAGATGGTGAGACAATCACACTTATGATGTCACCATCAGATAGGCATTCTAATGATGATTTAATTTCTGCTGAGTAAGCTGATATTTCCGTTCCTGCTTCTCGGGTAGTACCTGCGAAATTTTTAAGCTCAATAATTACTATCGCTTCTTTTTCAGGTGAGTAAGCAAGCAAATCTGGCTTTAGGATGTCGCCTTTTTTATTTGATATATTTTCATTTTTTGATATTACTTCTGTCAGATAAAGGCCGCTGATACATGAGGTAAAGCTATCTTTTATTTTTTGCTCTGGAGTGTTGCTGGGGATGAAATCATCTACTTCTTCTGTGTTTATTATTAATTCGCTGAGCCCTTCGACATCTTTGAGCTGGTCTTCCATCCAGGCTTGCATTTCACTTTCATTAACAAATATGGCCATATTAGCCCTCTCTTAGTCAATTTTTAAGTTTTCTAAGTTTCTTAATGGATTCAGTTTTGTTGCATCTTCTAAGTGATTTGGTGCGAAATGAGCATAGCGCATAGTCATTTTAATATCAGTGTGCCCCAGAATACGTTGAAGCACGAGTATATTCCCTCCGTTCATCATGAAATGTGAGGCAAAAGTGTGTCTTAGCACATGGGACAGTTGTCCTGCAGGTAGATTCAACTCTGCACGTTCAACAGCTTTTCGGAACGCTGAATAACATGGTTGAAAGATACGTCCTGCTTTTTCTGGTTTCGGCAGTGAATCAAAAAATTCCTTGCTGATAGGTACTGTTCTATTACGATTCCCTTTCGTTTTAAAAAAACTAACTTTTAGGTTTCGGATTTGCTTTGTGGTAAGTGATTCTGCTTCATCCCAACGCGCACCAGTTGCCAGGCATGTGCAGGCCACCCAAAATGTGCTTTCGTTTCTGCTTTTTCGGCACTCTTCCAGCAAGCGGGTAATTTCATCGTCTTCAAGATAAGTTAACTCCGCCTCTTCTGATTTGAATGGTCTGAGATCGAGAAGGGGATTATCAAGTTTCCAGTGACCCAGGCGTTTCAGCTCGTTGAACACTGCCCTGAAATACGCCAATTCAAGATTCATTGTGCGCGGGGAAACTTGTTTTACTCGTGCTGTACGAACGATTTCGCCCGAGAGCCTTTTTTTTCTATAGGTGGAAAACATAGTTGCACTAAATTCATGTGCAGTTGGTTCGCCCATGCTTTCACATGCAAATTCCATCGCTCCTTTCCGTTTTTCGCCATCATCCAGTGTTACGCCGTGTTCATCAAACCACTGCTGAACAAGGTCGCGAAGTTTACGACGGTCTTCTTTGCCATCGAGCCACGGTTTCACATGGATGTTCTCCATGATGTGGTTTTCGTAAGCCTGCGCTTCGCCTTTCGTGGAGAAGGTTTTGCGAATACGTTTTGCTGGTTTCCCTTTTGGTTTACCTTCAGGGTAAAAATCCAGTAACCACTTGCTGTCTGGCTGCTTTCTGATGCTCATTATGAATTGGTGATAGTCATTACAACGCGGCCAATAACGTCAATATCTTCAAGCGCACAATCAAAGGCCATGCCCACACCACTGACACGCACTTTCTTAATTGGGATGCGAGTTAACGTTCTGATGCTAATTTTGCCCTCAACATTGACTAGCCACTCACCATCAAAAACCTCAGCGAATGTTTGATCGAGGATGTATTGAGTTTTGTCGTCTTGAATACACAGCGGGTTTTCGGGTAACGGAGTACCAGCCCGGAAAAGGACTTTATCAAACATCACATAGCCAGAATCATAGAGTTGTCCGTCAACTAGTTTTTTTCTAGTGAACTTCATTATGTCTAGCGTGTCGTTTTCGCATTTTTTACCTACGCCCGTGGCAAGCCACTCCAGGTTAAATCCTGTTTCAAGAGCGCATTTTACAACGATGTCTGCGGGGAAAACTCCACGTGTTCTGCGGGCTGACATGCTGCTAGAGGCAATGTCCAAATAATCTGCCAACTGTAATGATGTAGTGAAACCATATGCTTCACACACGCGATCCAGAACTTCAGCGCTATTTGTAGGTAGCGTTGTTTTTCGTTTTTGTTGGGTCATGGCGCTTGCAAACTCGCTTTTATCGAGTTAGTCTCCGGTTCGTTGTATAGGTTATATCGAATGTCAATGAGCGTTACCGCGCTCAACTGAACAAAGGAGTTTGCCTTATGCGTCCTAACATTACAATCACCATCCCCACACCCTACCTGCCTATTGATGAGTATTGTCGCATCACTGGAACGCCTATGGGCACGGCCCGTGACATGGTTCGCGATGGGCGCTTGCCTATTCGTGGTAAGGGGGATAAGCCTCGCGCACGTGTTGAAATCAACATGGCCGCCCTGACAGTCCAGGCATTAAGCGAATGCAATATTGCGCTTAACGCGTAATTCATCCTACGGATTAGAGCGGGGCTAACAATGTTTGATTATGAAACTTCCAAACATGCTCACTTTGATGCAGCTTGCCGAGCGTTTGCGCTGGCACACAATCTTGAAGATGTGGCCGCTGCTGTTGGTATTCGTCCGCAAATTCTGCGCAATAAGTTGAATCCGGTTCAGCCGCATCGCCTGACTTGCGACGAGCTCCTGGCCATCACGGATTGCACCGAAGATGCGCGTTTGCTTGATGGTCTGCTGAGCCAGATTAACTGTCTGCCATCAGTACCAGTGAACAACGCAACGCCGGGAAACATGCAGCTGTGCGCCTTGAGCGCTACCGCCGATATTGGCGCGATTGCTGGGCAAGCGGTATCAGAAGAACGCATGACCGCCGAACGTAAGAACCAAATCCTTGATCGCGCCCGTGACGCTATTCGCAGCCTTTCCGTGCTGGCGTATGCCGTCGAAAGCCGTTTCCAATCCGCGCCAGTTTTGGCCGCTGCTGTCGATGTTGTGACTAGCGGCGCAGCTGGCTTGATGTGAGGGATCGCCATGAACATTAAACCGTTTGTTACTTACCTCAAACGACAGTCACCGCCGCCGCAGCTGGCCAGCGGTTCCACTGGTTGGCTGGAGCTGCCGAACGGGCAGCGCTGGAATCCTGGCCACGCCTACAAATTTAACTCTGATGCTCACCGGCCGCAGAAAGCTGGCCGTATCCTGCGTTTTGTTTCATCCGTCGCCGTGATTCTGGCGAGGGGGCGTAATGGCCGTTAACCAGACACAGCAGGAAAAGAACCTGGCGCAGCTGGCGCGTATTAAGCGTAAGTATTTCAGTAACAGCAGCGCAGCGGCGGATTGGTGGGACAAGTTAACACCTGAATGGCGTGGCGTAGTGCTTCACGCTGCTGGGGTTAACTCTGGTTCGGATGTGTTCAAAGCAGCATTAAGCCGCTGCAGCTGGCGTGAATTGTTCGAACGCCTCGACTATCGGGCAATGATTCAGCTGCGCCAGGGTATTTCCCATGCGCGCGCCACGTTTGAGGGTTTCGGTTCGCTGCGTGATAGCGATTTTTCCCGTCGCACAGCTGCACGGCAAGAGCCGCGCCAGAAGTGTAATCCAATCCATACCAGCGAGGTGCAAATGGTTGTTGCGCCAAACGCAGTATTAAACATGCTGGCAAAACAGCAGGGAGTTCAGGAATGAGCATTATTTCAGTTGATCGCAAGATTTTGGCAAAAGAGCTATCTGCGTGGCGTGTTCCGTTCGAATACGAGGAGGCGTTTTTTGATAAGAGTATCGTCGCAAATGGTCGGATAAGTCTGCATCCATTCTTTTTTAACGATACCGAGCATCTTACTAATCAGCGCCATTGGCTTGCGCTTAACGCTGCTTTCTGGTGCTGCGTTTACCGCGAGGCCGAAAGCAAAGAATCACAGATTGAAGCTGTTGCCGGAATCCGCGCGATTTTCTATACAGCTGGCGCGCTGGGTGCCGGGGAAATTAAGGCGCTGATCCAGGAGTGGTGGCGTAATACGTTTGAATTGCACCGCATACCGGCACCGAACTACACCGCCGTAACAAAAACAGTCTTTCTTCACTAATTAACAGCCTGAATTTTTGGCCATCGTTTAGATGGCCGGGGATTCTTTTGCCTTGAGGAAACCAAAATGCACATGACTCGTCAGGATTTACCAGCAACGCAATCAGGTATCGAGCTGATGGCCATTCTTATCAAGGCCACGCAGGAAGGTAAGGTTGCAGCGGCTGATCTGTGTTCTACCCGTCTGGACAAGCTGGCTACTCATGCCGCAGTTGAAGGTTTGAGCGCCGTAGAAATTATTGAACTGATCCGCGAAGAGGCTGCAGCTATCTGCAGTAAAGGCGGCGCGGCATGGAGCTGAATGAACGCCTGACAGACGTTGAGCTGAATCGCCTGATTTGGGGTTTGGAAGCTCACGGGAATCTTAAGCGCACGTTGGCCGGGTTAGTTGAATTGCGTGACCGCCGCAATGCTGAAATTAAAGGGGAGGACACTGAACATGACCATTAAGATTCACACCATAAAGATTGCCCCTAAATACCTTAACGCGGTTGTAGCGGGTCAGAAGAAAGCCGAGCTGCGCAAAAATGACCGTAACTATAAAGTCGGTGATGTTCTTTCATTGAAGGAGTGGAAGCACGGCAAATATACCGGTAGAGAGTGGTCAGCGGTAATCACTCATGTACTGCCGGTGGGGGAGGTAGTGACCGGTTTAGATAGCTGGGTTGTTTTGTCGATTAACGCAATGTCTCTTTTTGACGTTGCCATATACATTTACGAAACTGGCGGTTTTGCGCAGATGCTGGCGGAGGCTAAGAATGGCCGTTAAAACCCCGCTGAAATGGGTGGGCAGCAAAGCCCGCCTTATGCCACAGCTATTGCCACATTTGCCGGAAGGCAAGCGCCTGATTGAGCCGTTTGCCGGTTCCTGTTCAGTCATGATGAATACTGATTATGACGAATACCTGATTGCAGACGTTAACCCGGATTTAATCGGGTTTTATCGTGCTGCAGCTGCAGCGCCGCTTGAATTAATTGACCGTGCAAAGCACCTGTTTGAAACGTTTAATACTGAGGATGGCTATTACGATAGCCGTGATTCTTTCAATCATGACACCGATCAGGAATGGCGCCCGGCGCTGTTCCTTTTCCTGAACCGTCACGGTTTTAACGGCCTGTGCCGCTACAACAAATCAGGCCGTTTCAATGTGCCTTATGGCAGATACAAAAAACCTTACTTTCCTGAGGATGAAATAAAAGCGTTTGCTGAAAAGGCAAAACGCGCCACTTTCGTATGCGCAAATTATTCCGTAACGCTTGATATGGTTCGGGATGGGTTCGATGTGGTTTATTGCGATCCACCTTATTTGACCGAATCCGGGAACTTTACCGCCTACCACGAGCGCGGTTTTAACCATATGGATCAAGGCCGCTTAGCGCGTAAACTCCGCCGCCTGGCGGGGAAAGGAATTAGCGTTATCGCTTCAAACAGTAATCTGGATACTGTGCGTTCTCTTTATGCTGATTTTGAGGCCGTAAGCATAAGTGCGCCGCGTAGTGTTGGCGCTGCCGCGAATAGCGTGAAAACTGCCGCTGAACTTATTTTAAAGGCTGGCGTATGACGCTGGCCGTTAATGAAAATAGTCATGCCGTCGATAGTTGGCGGAGTGACACATTCGCACCGGGTACGCCTGCAGGTGCAACAATCACAGAGCGCCGTCTATGGGCTAAAAACCCGCAGGATTACGCCTGGCGCTCACAATATCTTCACGAGATACCCGACTGGTTAGCCGGGTATTTTGGCACCCGCTACGAAAAGCTACTGGCTGGCCGTGATGGCCGTCGTCGTGCCAATACGTTCCTGCGCAAGACTATCGGCGGGAACGTATTACCACGCCTGCGGAAAGTGGCAGCTCGTTATCGTCTGGCCGCTGATGCTTCTGATCTTCCATTTGGTAAAGCGCTGGGGCGTTTGCCATCCCTTGATCGTACAGACCTGAAAAAGCTGGCCGATCAGGTATCGCGCTGGATGGCGGAATGTCTGTATGAATTTGCTGACCGGTTGCCTGTTGGCACGGATGATGAAAAAGAACTGTATCAACGAACTATGGAGGCTTACCGTAATTTGGGTGAATGCTCTCTGATGCTGAACAATCAGCCGCCGTACTGGAAAGAGTTTGAGGCGAAAGGTCTGCTGGAACAGCAAAAGGCTGAATCTGGCATTTTGCGCATGATTGCCCCGGAGTGGTGGCGGCTGCGCTTAAAGCGCGCGCGCGATGTTCAGCGTGAACATTTTGCGATCGCTGTTGGCCAGGTTCAGAAAGCGGCCAGTGCGTATGTTTCCCGAAGCACCCTGGGCGAGTGGATAGAGCAGAAAAAACGTAATGCGGAGTTTTTCAAGAAATTTGACCTGATTAATGACCAGGGCGATCGGATATCGCTGGCCGATATGGTTCATGGCAGCGTGGCCAATCCGGCGATCCGACGCTGTGAACTAATGGTTCGCATGCGTGGGTTTGAGGATATCGCAAACGAAGAGGGGCTGGCGGGGGAGTTCTACACCATCACAGCGCCTTCACGCTTCCATGCCGTACATAGCAAGGGCGGATTTGTGTCGCAGTGGAGCGGCTGCAGCCCGCAGGACACCCAGCGCTATTTATGCGGCGTATGGGCAAAAGCCCGTGCAGCAATCTCCCGCGCAGATATTCATGTCTTTGGCTTCCGGGTTGTAGAGCCTCACCATGACGGCACCCCACACTGGCACATGCTCCTTTTTATGCGTCCGCAGGATGTTGATGTGGTGCGCGATATTCTTTGTTATTACGCCAGAATCACCGATTCAGAAGAGTTACAGACACCCCACGCGCTTAAGGCGCGTTTTCACGTTGAGCCTATCGATCCGGAAAAAGGTTCGGCCACTGGCTATATCGCGAAATACATTTCCAAAAATATTGATGGGTTTTCCCTGGACGGTGAAACAGATGATGAAACCGGGGAAAGCCTGCGTGATATGGCCAAATCTGTAACGGCATGGGCATCCCGCTGGCACATTCGCCAGTTTCAGCAAATCGGTGGCGCGCCGGTAACGGTCTGGCGCGAGCTGCGCCGCCTTCCTGGTGAAGAACAGATTCTGCTAACGGAAGATATGGATAACGTGCGGTTCGCTGCTGATGTTGGAGACTGGCGCGCATACACCGAATGCCAGGGCGGGGCGTTTGTTGCGCGTAAGGATCTGACTGTTCGCCTGGCTTATGAGATTACAAAACAGGGTAACGAGTATGCAGAAGATGTGCAGCGCGTTCAGGGTGTTTACTCACCGCATATTCCAGATTCAGGGATTTGTACGCGCCTGGTGAAGTGGCAGAAGGTTGCGAAGTTGGCCGAAGCGGCAGCGGAGGCTGGTTTTGACCTTGACCTTAATCACCCTTGGAGTTCTGTCAATAACTGTACGGAGGGCGGAACCCGGAGGCGGTTAAAACTGGAACTGAATAAACGTGGGTACGTTGGTACTGACGATGAAGTAGCCATTTTGATGCGCGGTAGCGGGCTAATGTATGGCCGTTCGTCGCTGATTTATAGAAATGGCCAATTGCTGGAGCGGAAAGGCAATGTGATGCATGAACAGTGGCCGGGATGGCAGTAAAACGATAATCATATGATCCGTATATAGTTATCCCGGAAAATTTGGATGTTTCAATTTACATTTAGTGCTTTAATGTATACTGTGTATTTATACAGTATATCGTTTTCGTGAGGGCTTCATGGATATGTTAGAGGCGACAGCACAGCTGGAGCGTATTGAGCTACTGGCAAAAATCGCCCATGCCAGCGACTGCAACACAAAAGAAAAAACGATCGCACTGGTTTGGATTGGTGAGATTGTTGAAGGAATGCGAGTAGAAATAAAAAACCCCCAGAGCGGGGGCGTTTCACGCGGCGGGTGCGGCTTTAAGTAAGTCCAGCGCCATTTGCTTTTGGTTCGGTGAAAGCGTGCTAAGCAGCTGCTGAACCAGAGCATCACCCGTTTTAGCGCTGGGGCTGAGAGTGTGGGAGAAAGTCAGATTCATAACAAAGGTATGCCCACACTCCACATCTGAACAGGCGCAGTAAATATCAGCAATCTGCCGGTGCTTCCGGTTTGTCTTACGAATGATGGCCTTTGCGCCGCATTCCGGGCATTCAATTTTTAGTACGCGCATATTCCATTCTCCGGCCGTCAAATTATGCCTGGATTTTAGCCTGTTTTGCCTCATGCCGCACCCTTATCAGTTGATTCATCGGCGAAATTCAAATGCAGGCGAGCAGGAATTTCGGGATCGCAGTTAACCGCTGCCGCAAATCGTCGCTGGATAGGACGCGATTCACTTTTTTTATACACCCGCTCTGCTTTTTCAGGGTCGCCAAGTCCGGCAGTATTCTGCGGAACAATACCCGCCAGCCCGGCAGGGAAGCGGTGGGCGTTCAGTATGTCCTGCGCGCTGATGTTCTTCACGCTGGCAAATTCATCCTTTGCCGAAATATCCCCCATTTCGATGAACTTGATAGCGTCACCTTCTCCACCTGGAATGTTCACCAGGATGGTGGAGAAATTCCCGATCCCTTTGCTGTCTCGCAGCTGCTGTTCAATCTCTTCTTCCATTTCATCTGTCATGCTGGGGTCGCGTGTATACAGAATGCCGCCCGTGTGTGCGCCGTTGTGATAGTAGCGGCGGCGGAAAATGACCGCCTCGCTGTTCAGTAGCGCGGAATGTACTCCGCCGATGTAGTCCGGCAGGCCATAAATGTGCTGCTGCGGGTCGTACATCTTGATAAAAATAATGTCCTCTTCCGGGTAAATCAGTGGCTCACCTTCCTGCAGTACCACGTAATCCCCCGGCACGTTGCGATCTTCATCGCGTACCTTGCGGCGGCGCAGGTATAGGCCTGGCAGCGCTTCCAGCCCGATAACATCACCCCAGCCATTGCGTACTTTGGCGATCGCAACGTCGCCAAAGGTTAAAAAGTCGAATGTTGCCGCTTCCAGTTCGTCATAAGTCAGACCGCCGCCCTGGTAATCGGACATAATCATATTTTTACGGGCGTGGATGATGCCCCCGTGCTGGCCATTCAGGTTAATCAGCTGTGACAGCGCCAGCCGGTCAATCGGCAGGGTGAAATGGTCTGCGCCATTGTCGTACCAGATATCACGGTAGTCCGTGCCGGTGGTCAGAATCGGTTCTGGCTTTCCGAAAGAAATGATGCTCATTTTTTTTGACTGTTCGGCGCGCTGCCCGTGTTTCACAAATTTCTTTTTCTTCATGCTGCCTTCTTCACTCCCCAGCGGGATTTTGGTTTGTTTTCATAGTTCAGCGGTTCATTGTGCAGGGCGTGAGTAATCGCCCAGAATGATTCCGCGTGGCCAGTTTCGGGGCTACGGTCTGCGACAAAGGTCATTGCATTGCCGCTTTGCGTGGTGGTGCGACGAATGGCCATAAAGCTGGCCGGGATCTCTTTCAGGTTTTTATCCCACTCAATACGCTGGCTTTCGACCACATCGGCGGCTTTCAGTACCAGCTGGTTTTTGGTGTTCAGGTCGTAGCGAATCGGAACGGCCACGCGCATGGCGAAATGTTGTATGTTGTCAAAAACACCCTGGCCGATGCCGGTCACGTCCACGCCGAGATAGGTGAAGTTGTATTTTTTGAACAGGGTTTCAATCTGCTTTGCCTGCCACCGGAAGTTCATGCCCTTCCAGTTGAATACCGCCAGTACGCGAAACTTCTCCACGGCCAGTTCAGGCGGGGCGATTATCACGAAACAGGACAAATCACCGCTGCGCGCCGGGTCAAAGCCACCCCATACCGGCCGATTGCCGAACGGTCGCGCCGCGTTCGGGTCGTGATCCTGCCAGGTCTCAATTTCAACGCCGCAGGCTTCCAGGTCGGAAAAGCTGAAAACAGAATCTTTGCTGTCCACGAAAACGCACATATAGAGCATGTTGAACGTGGTTTCGTTGTATCGGTTCCGCAGCTTCTCAATGTTGGCAAGGTTGAAGCCACCGGCTATCGCGTCCTCCATCGTGATGATGTAGCGCCATTGGCCATCCGGGCAGAGTCGGCCACCGTTGCGCATTTCATCGAATAGCGGGAATTTGATGGCGCTGCGTTTCTTGCTGCCCTGTTTCCACTCTTCACCCGTCCAGAACGGGTACGCCTGGTGCGTTTTGGCGGAAGGCGTGGAAAAGTAGGTGGTGCGCCATTTGTCGTGTGTGGCCATTGCGCTGGCCACTTCGTTCAGGCGCGCAAAGTTCGGCACCCAAAAATATTCATCACAGTACAAATGGCCGCTGTATGACTGTGCGGTGTTTTTGTTGGTGGAGAGAAAACGCAGCTCTGCGCCGTTGCTTAAGCGGATCGGGTTGCCGGTCAGTGTGATGCCGAAATACTGCTCTGCAATGTTGACGATGTATGAGCGGAAAACCTCCGCCTGTGCTTTTGACGCTGACAGGAAGATTTGCGGATCGCCGGTCATGACCGCATTTTCAAACGCTTCAAATGCAAAGTACCAGGTTGCTCCGATCTGGCGGCTTTTCAGGATATTGCGCACCGCCTGGCCAATGTTCTGGCGCAGGTGCTTCTGATAACCAAAAAGATGCTCGTCTGCCCAGGTGTCGAAATCATCCTGGGTGAGTGATGAAATATCGTTTTTCTTGTATTTGCGTTTGCTACGCGGTTCGTCGTCGTCACCATCGCGCGGCGCAGCTGCTTGCCCATTCCCCTGACCGGTGGCCATCTTCTCTTTATGCTTATTGCTCTGTGCGCGCAGCTTAGTAGCGTGGGCAATCAGCAAATCCATTTCTTTTAAGTCGAGATCGGTTTTATTGTCGCGGCTGGCCAGCAGCTGGTAGCGGCGTTCAATCGCCTCTTCTGTGCTTTCATAACTGAGTAAATCAGCCCAGCCATTTTTTTCTGCCCAGTAGTAAACGATCCGCGTATTCGGCAGATTTAGTTCTGATGCAATTTCTTTAGGTGTATAGCGGCGCAGGTAAAGAGCGCGCGCAACGCCTTTTAATTCTTCTGAGTATTTAGCCATAGATTTAATTATGCCGTGACCAGAAATAAAAAACGGCGGGGTTAATTCGTGACTGTTCGGTAAAGGCTTATAACCGAACTGAACAGAATAAAACGTAATGCGCTGCCGGGGTTAATTCGCAATAATTCAATTCACAGCAGGATATTCAGTAAATCGACAGGGGAGGAAATATGTGTCGCATTTAAAAACTGACTGGCTGTGTGTTGCTACCGAAGGGGATACCGTTGATGGGCGGGATATTAAGCGACAGTGGATTATTGATATGGGGGAAACCTACGACTATAGCCACTACGTCGCATTAATCTGGCCAGAGCATGAAGATGATTGCGGCAATTTGGGTGAGGTGCTGGAAGCCACCTGGCACGATGGTGATGATGGGCTGGCGCGTTTGTATGTAAGCCTTTGCCCTAACATGCGTCTGATTTTTGCCAATCATGAAGATCAGCTGCTTTTCTTCTCTATCGAACCGGAAGAGAACTGGCGCGGCAGCGGGCGCACTTACCTGAAGGGGCTGGCGGTGACTGATACACCCGCCAGTGTTGGCACTACACGGCTGCGCTTTAGCACGCGGCGAAAGTTATCGAAACGGGGGTATTACAGTTGTGTAATTTCCCATGATGGCAAAATTAAACAGGAAGAGAAGATGAAGAACTGGCAGAAATTATTTGGTATTAAGCCGAAGTTTGAAGATGAATCGCAGCAGGAAGGTGAGCCAGCGAATGACGATAAACTGCAGGCGCTGGCTAGTGCTCTGAATGAGCTGGAAGGCCGCGTGGGTAAAATTGAAACCCAGCTTAATTCCGTTTCGGACGATGTAAGCACTATTGCAGAAGTGGTGGACACCGAAGAGTTTTCCGCTATTCGTGATAATGCATCTGAAATCGTTAAGCGTTTTAGTGCGCTGGATAAAAAGCCCGTTGGTAATAAGCGCAATATTCCGGGTAAATCGGGTAATTTCAAATATATCTAATTCGCCGCGCGTAACACCGTAACGATTAACTTATTTATCGCGTTATAGCGAGGGAGTTTTATGTTTTTAAATCAACGTGCACGAAGCCTGATGAAGCAATATTGCTCCGGTCTGGCTGAAAGTTACGGCCAGGAGGATGCGAGCCTTTATTTCTCGTTAACCGATCCGCAGGAAACTAGTCTGCGTATGGCGTTGCTGGAGGCAGTCGAGTTCCTGAACATGATTACCTGTGCCGATGTGGATCAGTTGTCTGGCCAGGTTATTTCCGTGGGTTCTTCTGCGCTGCACACCGGCCGTAATGAGTCCGGGCGTTTTATGCGTCGTGTGGGCGTCGATGGTAATGATTATAAGCTGGTTGAAACTGACAGCTGCGCCGCGCTGCGCTGGGATTTGCTTTCTGTTTGGGCTAACGCCGGGCGTGAAGAAAACGAGTTTTTTAACCTGGTTCAGACCTTCTCTAATCAGGCGTTTGCGCTGGATATGCTGCGCATCGGTTTCAACGGTACCAGCGTGGCCAAGACCACTGATCCGACTGCAAACCCGATGGGCGAGGATGTGAATATTGGCTGGCATGCCCGTATGAAGGCTTTCAACGGTGGCAATCAGATTATCACTGATCCGATTGTGCTGGACGACAAAGGCGACTACCGCGGGCTTGATGCTATGGCATCCGATCTGATTAACACCAAAATCCCGGCACAGTTCCGTAATGACCCACGCCTGGTGGTGCTGGTTGGCGCTGACCTGGTGGCGGCGGAACAGTATCGACTGTATCAGGCTGCAGACCGTCCATCTGAGAAGATTGCGGCGCAGATGCTGGGAAGCACCATTGCAGGCCGTAAGGCAATTATCCCGCCGTTCATGCCGGGTAAACGCATGGTGGTTACACCGCTGAGTAACCTGCACATCTACACCCAGCGCAACACGCGCCAGCGTAAAGCGGAATTTGTTGAAGACCGTAAGCAGTACGAAAACAAATACCTGCGCAACGAAGGCTATGCGGTTGAAGAGCCGGAGCTGTATGCCGCGATTGATGAAGACGCGGTAACAATCGGCACCGTCACCGAACAACCGGAGGGCTGATAAATGGCACTTTCTCCCGCGCAACGGCACAGCCAGCGCATTGCTACAGAACGTCGCCTGACGAACAGCCAGGCGGTGGACAGCCGCGAAAGTATGCATGTGCTGCTTGCTGCGCTTGAAAAAGATGTGGCGCTGGCCAGAAGCCTGCCGGTGATAGCCGATCGCGTTGTGTTAAAGCGTGATGTGTTGCTGCCGCGCTGGATGCCTACCGTGGAAGCCTATCTGGCCAGCGGGCAGAACTACGCCAACCCGATACTGGCCTGGTGCGTGATCTGGCTGTTTGACGTAGGCGAGCTGGAAAAGGCGCTGGATTGGGCTGATATCGCAATCAGTCAGCAGCAGGCCACGCCGGAACGGCTGCGCAGCAATTTCCCTACGTTTGTGGCCGATACGATGCTGGCCTGGGCGGAGGAGTCTGCCGGGCGCGGGGAAAGTATTGAACCGTATTTCTCACGTACCTTTGACCGCGTGGCGAATACCTGGCGCCTGCATGAGCAGGTTACAGCTAAATGGTTCAAGTTTGCCGGGCTGGAGCTGCTGCGCGGGGAAGATGGTCAGAAAACGCCAGCGGCCGTGGATGATGTTGAAACACTGGAAAAGGCCGATCAGCTGCTGGCTATCGCTGAAAAGCATTATTTCAGAATTGGCGTGAAAACCGCCCGGCAGACTATTGCCGCACGTCTGCGCAAATTGACGCAGGGTTAACGACTACCGCAAGCCAGGCGGGCGCGGTGGAGGGCAGCGCACAGACCGTGCATCTGCGCCGTGGAAACCGGCCAGCCCGCCTTTTTCGGGAGATTTTATGTTTAGTGGCAAGCCACTGGATTACCAGGATGAACCGCTAACGAATAACGGCTTTTGGCCAGATCTGAACCTCAAAGATTTTCAGGAACAGCGGTCACTGCCGGTTGATATTGCCGCCGCCACTATAGCGCAGGCGCTGCTTGCCGCAGCCGTGGAAGTGAATGCCGAGCTGGAGAACGTTGAAGCCAGCTGGCGCGCGAAGGGTTACACCCTGGCGGCTGACGTGCCAGGGGTAAAAATGGCCGGGCTGAATGGCCTGTGTGCGCAGTACACCAAAGCGGTGTTTGCCCGTGGAAAGGCCGATTTGATGGGGGAGTTTGCCACGGTGGGGCGGCGTGATAGTCACCCAGGGCAGGAAAGCCCGGAAACCCGTGCAGGGCTGCTGGCGGAATCCTCGGTGGTGATCCGTCGCATGAAAGGGCTTAAACGGGCAACGGTGAAAAAGGTATGAGTGAGACACAAACGCAGCTTGAAAGTCTGACCGCTTTTTTTAAGCAGAACGTACCAGCGCGCGCAATGCAGCGTTTTGACAGTGTACTGGATGAAATGGAGTTCATACCGGCTGCTAAGGATTTGGGGCTGGAACAGTATCGGCTGGCGGTTATCCGTTATGACGCGGTGCTGAGCTGGGAGCGTTTCCCCTATCGGCTGTGCGCGCCGCAGCTGCTGATGGCGCTGATGGCCGTGTGGCTGGATGAGGCCGATCGCGACCTGTTTGATGATGTCGGGATAACGGAAACCGATCCGCAATGGGACGTAACGGTGGAGGACGAAGAGACAGCCACTATTGTGCTGACTGTGCCAATGGCGGAAGAGCTGGTGATCCGTGAGGACAAAAACGGCGCAATTCCACGGGAAGGAAAGCGCTGGTCACTGGCCAGCACTGAAATCTGGACGGCAGTCACCGGCAATATGTTTGCCGTGGATCAGGCCGGTGCGCCACTCGGTGAACCGGAATGATTGCGGGCGGCGAGCTGAATAAAAAACAGCTGGCTGAGCTGCGCAAGGCGCTGGCAGATATGGAGCTGCCACCACGTAAGCGGCAGCGTCTGCTGTGGCGAATGGCCAAATATGGCGTTATCGCAGCGGCAAAGCGAAATGTGCGCAATCAGGCCGCGCCGGATGGCACTGCGTGGCCAGGGCGTAAAACAAAGCGCAAAGGGAAGATGCTGCGCAATATGCCGAAGCTGCTGCACATCCGGGAAATGCCGGAAATGCAGGCAGTAAGAATCTACCTGCAGGGCGGCGGTTATCGGAACGGGGAAAAGCCCGTACCCGCTGGCACCGTGGGCTATGCCCAGCAAAACGGGATGCATGTGCGTGTAAATCGCGCCAGCCAGTCGCAGAAAGGCCAGCCAGGAAAGCAGGCAACGGCAGCGCAGGCCAAAAAACTGCGCGCGCTGGGGTACAAGGTGCGTCGGGGGAAGCGCTGGAAAAAGCCAACCCTGGGCGAAATAACCGCCTCAATGCCTTATGACCAGGCTGGGCTGCTGATCAGGAAACTAAGCGGTAAAACGGTGAAAACCAGCTGGACTATCGATCTGCCTGCTCGCGTATTTTTGGGTATGTCAGATGATGAATTTAACAAAGCGCTGGCGCGGCAGCTGCAAGCCATAGGCTACGGCTGGAACGTGAACGCGCAGGATATTAAGGGGAAATCATGACCTGGCCAAATGTTGGCGTTAACCAGATTAACCAGTTGCAGGGCGAGACTAATGAAGTTGAACGCTGTGTGCTGTTTATCGGAACGGGTGCTGTAAATGTAGGTAAAACGCTGGCAGTGAACACCCAAAGCAATTTTGACACGCTCCTGGGTGAAAGTGATAGTCAGCTAAAAAGTGATGTGATGGCCGCATTAGCTAACGCCGGTCAAAACTGGTGGGGATTCGTTCATGTATTGGCTGCTGATGCAGAGCCAGATGCCTGGGTGGACGCGGTAAAAGCGGCGCAGGTGTCTTGTTCTGTTGAAGGGGTATTGTTGTCCGATGACATTACAGCGAAGGCGCCAATTAATCAGGCCATTACCCTGCGTTCTGAGCTGATTGCGAAATACGGCCGCTGGGTATGGTTCATCCTGGCAGCGCAGGGGATGCAGGAAGATGAAGCGCAGGCGGATTACCTGGTGCGTATGTCCACGCTGCAGGATGGCATTGCAGAAAAGGCGGTTCAGCTGGTTCCGCGTCTGTGGGGTAACGATCCCGCCGTGCTGGCTGGTCGCCTTTGTAATCGCGCTGTGACCATTGCCGATAGTCCGGCACGGGTAAAAACCGGGGCGCTGATAAGCCTGGGCAGTAATGAGTTACCACTGGATGGTGCCGGAAAGGTGCTGGAGCTGGCCACGCTGCAGGCGCTGGAAATGCAGCGTTTCAGTGTGCCGATGTGGTACCCGGACTATGACGGTTTTTATTGGTCTGACGGGCGCACCCTGGACGTTGAGGGCGGGGATTATCAATCCATCGAGACGCTGCGCATTGCGGATAAAGCTGCGCGCCGTATCCGTCTGCTGGCTATCGGAAAAATAGCTGACCGTTCGCTGAACAGTACGCCGGGCAGCATTGCGGCCAATCAGTCGTATTTCATGAAGCCGCTGCGCGAAATGTCAACCGCCGCCAGTATTAACGGCGTGTCTTTCCCTGGCGAAGTTAAGCCGCCGCAGGATGGGGATGTGACCATTGTCTGGAAGAGCAAAAAGGCGGTGGATATTTACATTGTGGTGCGCACGTATGAAGTGCCGCTGCAGATCACTATTAATCTGATGCTGGATGCCAGTCTGGAGGCTACTGCATGAGCAAGCGTATTTCCGGCCAGTCCTTTGACAGTTATCTGGATGGCGATCTTATTCATATTGAGAAAATTTCTCTCGATATTACCGATAACACCGCCGCCGCGCAGACCCGTGGTGTACCAGATGGTTATACAGATGGTGATGTGTCGGCAGAGGGGGAAATTGAAGTAAGCACTAAGGTACTGCAGGTGCTGACGGCAAAAGCCCGCGCGGCCGGTTCGTGGCGCGGTATTGCGCCGGTTGATTTTCTGTTTTACGCCAAAGCCGGTAGTGAGGAAATCAAGGTGGAAACGTTCGGCAATAAGCTGCAGCTGTCTAATCTGTTGGATATCGATCCGAAGGGTGGCGCCGTTTCAACGCACAAAATTAAGTATTTCGTGACCAGTCCGAAATTCGTAAACATCAACGGCGTCCCGTATCTGGAAGCGGAAGCCACTGAAAACCTGATCGGTTAAGGGGCAGGGATGCAGGAGCATGAAAAGAGTCTTTACACCCTTATCGCGATCGGCCTGCTGGTCGCACTCGGGAAGTTATTGACCAGCGATGATGTTATTACGCCGCGTTTGTTTTTTGGTCGTCTGATCCTCGGTGGTCTGGTTTCGACGGCTGCAGGCGCTGTGCTGTTCCAGATACCTGATGCCAGCCCTTTGGCGGTTAACAGCTTAGGTACGATTCTGGCTATTGCCGGTTATCAGTCCGTAGAAATTTATCTCCGCCGCAGGGCGGCAGGAAAGAAAGGGAGTGGTGAAAATGACGTTAGGTGAAAAACAGCAGCTGTTTACGGTGATGATTGGCAACCTGATCCATTGGGCGGAAGAAAAAGGCTATCGCCTGACGTTTGGTGAAGCCTACCGAACGGCGGAACAGGCAGCGCTAAATGCGAAAAAGGGCAGCGGTATTTCAAATAGCCTGCACACCAGGCGTCTGGCCGTTGACTTCAATCTGTTCATTAATGGCCAGTACATGACCCGTACCGAAGATTACCGGCCGCTGGGCGAGTATTGGGAATCTATCGGCGGCAGCTGGGGCGGGCGCTTTAAATCCAACCCTGACGGCAATCACTTTAGTCTGGAACATGACGGGGTGCGCTGATGAACCGTGTGGCCGTGGTCGCTGTAGTGCTTTGCGTGCTGGCGTTTGCCGGAGGCTGGAAGGCGGCAACCTGGCAGCGTGACAGCATTGATCTGGCCATTAGCAAGACTGCCACTGCCACCGGCAAAAAGCTGGCAGATGTGGCCAGCGAATCGGGGCGAAAACTGGAAGACCAGCTGGAGGCTTTGAAAAATGCGCCACCGCGTGAAATACGCACCGAAGTGCTTAAGCCGGTATTTACCAATCGTTGTCTGTCTGATGAATTTATCAGCATGTACAACGACGCCGCCGCCAGCGCCGAACGTGCGTTATCAGGAAAACCTGAAAACTAAATGCACCGCGCAGCTGCCGCGCCTGACTGGTACAACAGGGCATGACGCTGCAGAGCTGTTAATTATTTATCTGGATATATACGGGCAGTGCGCTGCACGTCATAACCAGCTAGTCGATGAAATTAATTTAAGAGAGAGTTTATTAAATGGAAAAAATTAAACTGTGTGTTTGTGGTGTGGATATTGTATTTGAACCAAATCAGACTGCTTACAATAAATTTATTAATGAAATGGCGATGGATAATAAAGTGTCGCCTGCGCATAGTTACCTTACTCGTATTGTTGCTACTGAAAGTAAAGAAGCACTGGCGGAAATTTTAAAACGGCCAGGCGCAGCGCTTCAACTAACCGGAAAAGTAAATGAAATCTATGCACCTGAGCTGGAGATCGAAGTAAAAAACTGAGTCGGCGGGTTCGTAGTATTGAAAATAACGGACTCGAACAGTATTTAATTTTACGCCGCCATTATATACCGCAGGGTGATGACTCCATTGATGATATAGCCGCCGCTATCTGGCTGGATAATCGTCACTGGGAAAACATGTCTATTGCTATTGCTAACGGGATCAGCACGGCTTTTAAAGGCACTGAATGAAACAGTTAGATTTTACATTAAGCCTGATTGACAAATTATCGCGTCCGTTAAAACAGGTGCAGGGTAATGTCACGGGTTTTGCTGAAAAATCCAATGCGGCATTTAAGCAAATTGGCGGCGGTGTGCTGGCGCTGGTCGGCGTCGGTATGGCTATCAAGGGCGCGCTGTCGCCAGCTATCGAAATGTTTGATGCGCTTAATGATGCATCGGCTAAAGGGATTGATGATAGTGCGCTGAAAACGGTGCAACGTGATGCCCTGACATTCAGTACAACCTACGGCGCCAGTGCTGTGGCGTTTGTTCAGTCCACCGAAAGCATTAATGCTTCCATTGCCGGCCTGACAGGGAAAGAACTGCCGAAGGTGACGAAAGTCGCCAATACCCTGGCCTTTGCCCTTAAATCTACCGCCGCTGAAACGTCGGAATTTATGGGGCAGATGTTTGGTAATTTCTCCGCCGATGCGGAACGCCTGGGCAAAGTCCAGTTTGCGGAACAGTTGGCGGGCAAGATGGTGTACATGCGCAAGACCTTTGGCGCGGAAATGTCCACTATCAAAGATTTGATGGAAGGCGCGCGCGGCGTGGGTACTAACTACGGCGTCGGGCTGGATGAGCAGTTGGCCGTGCTGGGGCAGCTAAACAGGACGCTGGGAACGGAAGCCAGCAGCGCCTATGAAGGCTTCATGACCGGCGCGCTCGATGGCGCTAAAAAGCTGGGGCTGTCGTTTACGGACTCCACCGACAAAATGCTGTCGATGCCTGAAATGCTGATTAAGCTGCAGGGCAAATACGGCAAAAGCCTGGACGGGAACCTGAAAGCGCAGGCGGAACTTGATGCCGCGTTTGGCGATAGTTCGGCAGTAATTAAGCATCTTTACGGCAATGTGGCCGTGCTGCAACGCAATATCACGGAGCTGGGCGGTGCCGATGGTCTTAAGCGGACACAGGAAATGGCCAGCAAAATGGTGAAGCCGTGGGATCGCTTTGTGGCCATTCTGACGGCGATTAAGACCGTTATCGGATTGACGCTGATCCCTGTGCTATATCCGGTTCTTAACCGCCTGGCTGATATGGGACAGACCTTTTCACGCTGGATGCAGATGTTTCCTAATATCGCCAGGGTGGTTGGGTATGCCGCGATGTCGCTACTAAGTTTTGCGGCAGCTGGAGCAGTGGCCAACATTGTGATCGGGGTATCAAGGTTCATCATGATGGGCTGGAAAGGCCTATGGAAAGCCATTACAACGCTCACAAAAATTGATACAGCCTGGACGTGGCTCAACACGAAAGCAAAGCTAGCCTGGGGCGCGGCAATGAGGGGGTTACGCGGGATTTTAATGGCGTTGCGTATGCAGGCCATTTTGACCGGCGCGGCTATTAACTTCATGAGCTGGCCAATTCTATTGGTCATTGCTGCCATCGCGGCGCTGGCTGTGGGCTGTTATCTGCTGGTTAAGTACTGGGATTCAATAAAAGCGGCCGTAATGGACAGCGCTGCTTTTAATGCTGCCGCCGAGGTAGTGAAGTGGCTGGCGGGGATATTTAGTACAGCCTGGGATTCTATTACCGATGGCTGGAATAGCTTTATCGCGTTACTTACTGGTTTTTCCGCGTCAGAAACGCTAAGCGGGATGGCCACCGGGATTGTTTCGCTGTTTGATAATGTCTGGAAAACTATCAAAGGTGGATTCCTCAAATCATGGGACTGGATTGTCGGGAAACTCAATAAAATCCCCGGCGTGGATATATCACTGGCCAGTGATAGTTCATCTACGTTAACCACAAATACACTTTCTACCGGGAGTGAATTAAAAGATGTGGATAAGGGTGGAATAAATAAAACTATCAGCAGTAACTCTAAATCAGTAACTGACAATAGCAAAAAAATTCAGGAGGTTCATTTCCACACGAAAGAGGCAATGACACCAGGTCAGTTGATGGAATGGCAGGAGCTTAATTAATGAGTGAATTACTTTATATCGATCTGCTAATCGAAAATGGTGATTTTGTCCTGAATGCGGGAAATGAACCTGAACTGTGTAATAACCGTAAAAGTATTGGGCAGGATGTTATTCATTCTATTCTGGAAAGTGGACTTATTACACGATTAATTGCGGAAAGAAGCCCGACGATGCGAGCAGATATTTTTACCCAGCTGGAAATGCTGGTTGAAAGTGATGAACGCATTGTTCCAGGAACGGTGGAAATCAGTGAAGAGAGTCTGGCACGGCTCTGGGTGACGGCCAGTACTTATGATTTTGGCAGCATTTCTTATCAGGTGGATTTATGACGGAAAAGCCGCAGGTAGATTTTAATGAAGTGTTGAAAACCAGCGGAATGCCAGTGACGGAAAATGAGGTTAAAGCCCGTTTTAATGCCATTGCCGCCGATGAAGGGATGATAACAAATACCTCCCGAATGTCGCCTTTCTGGCGCCTGATTACTGCCATTGTGACAGCGCCGGTTATGTGGCTGAAAGATGCCCTGGTGTCAGTGGTGCTGACAAATATGTTTGTTGCCACGGCAGGCGGTACGCTGCTGCGATTACTGGCCTGGGCGGTAAATGTCACGGTAAAACCCGCCAGCGCCGCAGAGGGAATGATTCGGTTTATCAAAACAGATAGCAAAACGGCGACAACGGTTAAAGCCGGGACACTGGTACAGACTGAGCGAATAAATGGCAAAGTTTATGTGCTGGCCACTGTTGCCGATGTGGTTATCCCAGCCGGAACGGCTAGCGCACTGATCCCTGTAAAGGCGGCAGAGGCCGGAGGTGCTTATAACCTTGCGCCGGGGTACTACCGTATTTTGCCTGTGGCGGTGGATGGGATAAGCCAGGTTATGAGTGAAGAGAACTGGCTGATAACACCGGGGGCAGATGAAGAAAGCGATGATGAATTACGTGAGCGCTGTCGTAACCAGTTTAACCTGGTCGGAAATTACCACACTGATGCGGTTTACAGGGCGATGATTGCCGCGATTACTGCGCTAAGTATTGACCGTATTTTTTTTGAACACGATGCGCCACGCGGGGCAGGTACAGCAAATGCGTATCTTTTACTGGATTCTGGCGTGGCGTCTGCACCATTTATTGACGCGGTAAACGATTATATCAATTCGCAAGGCCATCATGGCCACGGTGACGATATGCAGTGTTTTGCGATGCCTGAAACCCGCCATGATCTGGACGTTACTGTTTATGTGCCGAGTATTAAAAATATCACGGAAGAAGATGCGAAGGCACTTAAAGCCGGAATTGAAGATCTGATCCGCTGTGCTTTCCGGGAAAACGCTAATTTTGATGTGAAAAAAACATGGCCATATTCGCGGTTCTCTTTTTCGCAGCTGTCGCGTGAGATACACAAGACCTTTTCCCTGACTGATTCCATTGAGTTTTCCATGCGGGATATTACCAGTGGGTTGAATGTTCCGCGCCTGAACGCTCTGACCGTGGAGCTGGTTGATGGCTGAATTTTTGAAGAAGCTGGCCGGGATGGCGTTGCCGTCGTGGATGAATAAAGGTGAGCCGTGGAAACTGCTGAAAGTAATGCGCCGGTTCTGGGCTGAGGTGTTCGGCTGGATTAGCTGGCCGCTGGCACAGCTTGATCCACTGACCTGCAGTGTGGCGATTCTGAACCTGATTGCGTATGACAGGGATATTACCCGCTTTGATGGTGAGCCTTTGAGACTGTTTCGGAAACGTGTGGCGTATGCGTTTGTTAATGCCGCAGATGCCGGTTCAGTTGAAGGGTTTGTCAGTATTTTTGCGCGGCTTGAAATTGGCTATGTGGAATTACTGGAGCGCCAGCCGGGAATTGACTGGGATGTGATTCTGGTTCGCGTTTCGGATAGTCAGATTGCCGATAACACCCAGCTGATGATTCAGATTATCCGCCAGTATGGACGAACCTGCCGACGCTACCAGTTTGAAGTGATCACATCTGAAAATCTGCTTATTCGGGCTGGATGGGATCAGGGTGAGTATGTTGTTTATCCGGCAAAGATTGCCGAAGTAGAAACCAGCAGCGCAACTTTTAGCGCGAGTATTTAAGGAGCTGATATGTCACAGACTGCCATCACACTGGCGTTTGAACAGTGGAAAGCCCAGCAGGGTGCGACGGGGGAAGTTGTCCTGCTGGATGAATTTATTTTTGCGAATGTTCCAGGCCTTGATCCGGCACAGCCGATTGACCGCAACGAAAAGCTACCCCCTGCCGGGCAAATTGTTCATCGTCAGGCGGTAAGCCGAAAAGGCGTAGTCAATGAAAATGCCGTGGTGCATTCCGTTGTGCTGGGTGCAGATGTCGGGGATTTTTCATTTAACTGGATTGGCCTGATTAATAAGGCCACCGGTACCCTGGCCATGATTGTACACGCGCCAGAACAGCAGAAGCTGAAAACCAGCGGAGGGCAGCAGGGCAATGTGCTTACCCGTTCTTTTTTGATGGAGTACAACGGCGCCCAGACTGAAACTGGCATTAATACACCGGCAGAAACCTGGCAGATTGACTTCACTGCACGTATGGCGGGGATGGATGAACGCCAGCGCGCTGAAAATATTGATATTTACGGTGCTGCGGCGTTCCTGGGGGATGGCTGGCTGGTTGGTAAAACCGGTAATCAGTATTTTGTCACCAAAGGCGTGGGATATGTTGCTGGACTCCGGGCTGTTGCGGCTGCGAACCAGAATATTACCGTCACCACAAAGCCAGTCAAAGTCTGGCTGGATGTCAGTTGGACGGGGGCACTGACCAGTATCTGGACAGTGCAGAGCAGGGTCACTGTAGCTGCCAGCCTTGCTGACTATGTGCAAAACGGTGTGAAACATTACGTTTTTGCACTGGCCAGTATCGACGCCAACGGGAACATCACAGATTTGCGCCCTAAAGGTGGGCTAAGTGACCAGTCACTAAAAGAGCATGAAAAATCCCGCAATCATCCGGACGGGACGTTAAATGCTAAGGGATTTGTGCAGCTTTCAAGTGCGACAGATAGTGACTCTGAATCGCAGGCCGCCACACCTAAAGCCGTCAAAGCAGCGAATGATAATGCTAACGGGCGTGTGCCATCGACACGAAAAGTTAACAGCAAACCCTTATCTGGCGATATCACGTTATCTGCTGATGATGTTGTGGCTGTGCCGGGAAAGATTCGTGGTTCGATTAATAACGGCATGACAATGGCGGAAGCGGACAAAACCGGATGGTGGCAGATTGCTGTATCTGATACGTCGACGGTTTCAGACTTTCCGAAAAAACCGAACGGGTCGAAGCTTTACGGATATGGGTATATGTTTGTGTGGGTCACAGGTAATACATGGTTCCAGCATTATTACGCCCATCATGGGGAGGTAGCCTATCGTCAGGAATGGACTTCCGGCCCGAGTGCAGCCGCTGGTTGGGTTGTTGAGTTCAACACGGTTAATAAGCCTGCCGCTGCGGATGTTGATGCCGTAAGTGCATCCGGTGGCGGGACATTCAAAGGTGTTGTGAATTTTAATAGTATCGTCAGGATTGATAAATCCTATCCTGGTTTAGTTCTGAGGGATTCGGACACCGGAGATAATGTTGTTGGGAAGGATATTATCCTGGAAGCATCCGGTAGTAATGTGCGCCTTCTCTTCAGGAAGAAAGATGTTACTGACAATCAGTTAATGCTGAGCTTCCCTAAAGTAACCGGAACACTCTATTCAACTGGCAATAAACCCACAGCTGGTGACGTAGGTGCATATTCAAAGGCAGAATCTGATGCGCGTTATAATCTTAAAAACACCGCAAGCCGTGCCGCTAATGGTTGGTTTAAAGATAACAGCACAGGAATGATTTTCCAGTGGGGAACATCCAATAGAGGGAATAACACCACGTCGCAAACATTCCCCATTGCGTTTCCTTCAACATGTCTGGCGGTGATTGGTTCTCTTGCTGCCTATGTTTCAGACCTAACAGGTTCAACAAACAATGTTCATACGCGCCTGAAAGATAATAAATCGTTCCAGTGGGATGCGAATGGAAATGAAAACAAGATTATGTTTTTTGCAATTGGTTATTAAGGGGTTCTATGTCTGACTATTTATATAGTGCTGCCACTAATACTTTTTATCCTGAATCTATGCAGAATTTATATATTGCCGCAGGAACGTGGCCGACAGATATTGTGGTCGTAGATAATGCCGTTTATCAGGAGTTTGCCGCCAGCGACACGCCAGAGGGTAAATATCGCATAGCGGGGGATGATGGATTGCCTGCATGGGCTGATATTCTCCCGCCTACCCATAGTGAGTTGGTAATGAAGGCTGACTCACTTAAGGCCGAGTTGATGGAGGTTGCAGAGGCAAAAATTAAACTTCTGGAGCGCGTGGTTAAACTGGGTATGGCTACGGATGCAGAAACATCCACCCTTGAAGCCTGGGAGAAATACAGCGTTTTACTGATGCGGGTTAAGCCAGAAGATGTTCCTGATATTGACTGGCCAGAGGTGCCCGAAGATGTGGCGTGAGGCGCGTCTGGAGTTTTCTGATTCATTGTCTGCTGTGAATTGTTCAATTATCCCAGCGCACCCGTGGGTTTATGGTCTGGGGCAGCAGACGAAGAACGGAACATACCTTAGCCCTGCCAATGCCCTGGCATACCTTGCCGAAAAATTGGCAGGTATTGGGGGGGCTGCAGACATAGTGATCCTGATGGTGGCCAGCCAGTCGCAAGAAAGCTTTATGAATAGCCTTACTCAGCTGGTTGATGTTTTTCCATCCCCATCCTTTACACAGGTAAAACGCCTGGCACAATCCGCCGCGCAGCTGGCAACCGATAAAATGCAGATCCCTGCAGGTCTGGGTAATGGCTTGCCGGTGGCAATGCCACTATCCGTTCCCACTAATCGAACTGCCCTGGCTGCTGCTGCCGTCAAAAAAGCGCAGGAAGAAGCGGCGGCGCTAGTTGATATGGATGGTTTGCAAAAGCAGCTTGATGATTTCATGCAGCTACGTTCTGTGATGCAGGCGGACATTGCCAGTGGTCTGGATGATCTTAAAGCAAAATCAGCACAGGTGTGGGCATTTACAGCCAGCGGCGATCTGGCCACTAATCTACTGGCATTAGTTAAAGATATTCCGCTGCCGTCTGCTGTTCATACTGCAGCCATAATGCTGGTCGGGGATAACCTCGACGGGATAAAAGGAATGATTCATGACCTCGATTATCACTCTGGCGCTTAATGGTGAAGCGATCCCTTTGAAAAACATGCGTGTCACGTTGACGCAGCAATTTCAGGATAAAGACCAAAGCGGCCAGACCAGTGCTACGACGAAATCAGAGCAGGGCGTGAAAGGTAAAGAGCTGCGCGTATCAGGAGAAATCCCCTTTAAATCACCGGATGTGCTTAAGCGTATCTTTGAACTGGCGACAGCTACCGATAGCAGCGGCCAGCGGCAGAAATACCGTGTTGCTCACGAAATGGCGAGAGCCGTTAATTTTCGTGAGGCAACATTCACCGGTTCGCTGGATGCACCCCAGCAGGATGGGAAAATGGCATGGCTGATCACGTTTACGCTCACTGAACATATCAGTGTCCAGGAAAAGCGCGAAGCAAGGGCGGACAGTAAAACTACTGTCAAAAAACAGACTGCTGGCGGATCGGGAAAAGGGGGCGGGCAGGATGCCGCCGAGGATGAAGAAAAAATGACGTGGTTTGAGCGAAAAGTGCTTAAGCCGGTCAATAATGCACTGGGGTAAGTATGAAACCCGTTAAACGTTTGTATTTATCCAGTGATGAAGTGCATCTTGCAGATGCAAAACTGGTGCTGGAGCTGAACAGCTGCGGCCGTGGATTTATCACGGCACAGACAACGCAGGACTATACCGGGAAGCTGGTGCGGCTTGATGTTGGTTACACCGATCTGATCCTGCGCTGGTTTACCGGTTATGTTGAGCGCTCACAGCCTGCAGAAAATGGCTTTCAGCGTTTGTTTGTTCGTGAGCTGGTCGGCGTCTTTGAAAAATCGTGGCCATGCTCGTTTCAGCACCCAACACTGCGCAAAGTGGCCAGTTGGCTGGAAGAGAACAGCGGCATTACGGTAAGCGTACCGGATGCGGAATATTCAGATACACCGATCCCCCATTTCACCCACAGCGGCAGTGGTTATCAGCTTTTAAGCAATTTAGGCAAAGCCTTTGGTATCACAGATTACATCTGGTACCAGCTACCCGATGGTGGTTTATACGTTGGTGGTGCTGATCTGTCATTGTTTGCCGGTAAAACGGTGGATATTCCTGCTGAATTCAGCCAAGGTGCAGCCGGTGGCCATACCATGACGCTGCCAGTGATCCAGAGTCTGCGGCCGGGTGTAGATATGAACGGCGAGCGTGTAACACGTATCCAGCTGAATAATGACACGATGGATGTTACCTGGACGCCTCGTAATAAAAATACGGGGGAACCGCTGCAGAAGAACCCGTTACAGCGTCAGATTGAAGGTCAGTACCCGGAGTTGGCTGCGGGTTTACATCTGCCGAAGTTTGCCAGGGTGCTGGCGCCAACGGAAGCGGTCAGTAGTGGTAACTTTGCCGATCCGTTCCGCCCGCGCTATGCGGTTAACGTGCAGCTGCTTGACGCAGACGGCAACCCGGATAAGCAGACGCCAGTTTATAACGCCGTGCCGCTGCCAGTGCCGATGGCCGGTAATGATTCGGGCATGTTCCAGTTTCCACCAGAAGGAACTCTGGTAGAAGTCGGTTTTACCGGGGGCAGGGCAGATAAGCCTTTCATCCGCCAGACGATGCCAGAGGGTAACAGCCTGCCCGATGTTAAACCTGGTGAACAGCTACAGCAGCAGCGCGCGGAAGTTTCGCAGCGTGTCACGCAGTCTGGTGACTGGGTTCGCCAGACTGATCAGTCGATCAGTGAAACGTCAATGGCCAGGAATATCAAAGCCGATACGGAAGTGCGCGAGCTGGTAAGTCGTGATACCACTATCAAGGCGACGGATAAGACCACTGTTCTGGGCGCTGCCACGTTAATGGCTGGTGCTATTGTGCAAATCAGTACCGGCAATTACAGCCAGGCAGTGAAGGGAAACTGGCTGGCCAATGTCGGTGGCAACGCTGAAATGAAGATTGCGGGTGATCACGTTGTGAATGTTGCTGGTAGTCTGACGGAGCAAATAGGGAGCATTCGCAAAAGCGTGGCTGCAGCACAGCAGCAGATTATAGCGCCAGTGGTCTGGATTGGTTCCGATAGCGTGAACATCGCGCAATTGATGCTGGATACGCTGGATGTGATGCAGCAGCTGGCAGAGCAAACGGCCAGCCACACCCATAGCAATACTGGTGCGCCGGGGAACGCCGCCGCCATACGCGCCGCCAGCCAGAAGGCCGAACAGCTTAATAGCAAGTATTCGCCAGTTATTGGCCAGTAGTCCAGAGCACTAAACGAAAGCCCGCATAACGCGGGTTTTTTTATACCCATCATACAGCCGCACAGAACACAACCTGCCGCACCCACAAGCCCAAACAACCCAACGGGCTACCTGAAATAGATCATGCGCACAGTGCTGCGTTGGCTGCGCCTGAGCATGACAAAATAAATCTTTCCATGACGAAAACGGCGCTACACCGCACCCGCCTGCGGGTTTTGAATCGTAAAAATTTTTCAGTTAGATTTTTCTTCAAAACATATCACCAGCCCGCGCCTGCACTGGCGGCTTTGCGGAGATTGGAAACTGAAAAGATTGAAAAGAATTTCAATAATTTTCAGTTCTGAAGATGGCTTTAACAGTTGCCTTTCATGTTAACTAATTGATATGTAATTTAATTTTTATTTTTATGTGTTTGATGATCGCATATGAAGATTTAAATGCATCAAAGGCGTATGGAACTCAAAGCGCCCACTGGTGCGGGTTCTGGGATATTTGATGAAAGATCGACTACTGAAAAATGTTCCTAACATATTGATATTTTACCCGTATGTTAGTACTTACTATCATTTCATCTAATCGGTTCTATTGTACAAAGTCACATCGCATCATCAGGTGCTCAAATTGATTGATTTTTAACTGGAATTTTGAGATAAAAATGGTACTCGCTAGCAGTTTTTAAAAAATTAATTGAACATATCAGTTAGTTACGGTGTCTATAGTTAAGATAGGGAATACCTTGTAGATTGAATAGTAAGTACATACTAAGATAGATAGTAATCAGATAGTGTTTACTTACTTATGATAAAAAGTAACTTGTATTAGTAACGTGTTTGATGTTAGGTTACGCCCACTACCAAAGCGGTTAAACAAATTTAGTTTTGCGTAATACGCAAAACCATGAAGCAACACAGGAGAGCTAACATGACTAAACTGTTCCGTCGTATTGATGAAGAGAACTGGGGTGTTTGATAGACATCTCTTGTTTGTCTGATAAAAAGAGGAGCTTTTGCTCCTCTTTTTTTTATGTATGATGTAGCTGAAAATTCTTATAAGGGTTGCATCGTATGTGGGAACATTTTGTTTTAGCAGCAATCAATGTCTGGGAAAAAAACCCAACGTTCTATGCGGCGCTTTTAGCAGCTATCATTGCAGTTTCAGGTATCTTGGCTCAACGTAAAAGTTCCAGAGAAAAGAATTCGTTAGATTTCGAAGCAGCTTATAAACGCAACGATAAAATTCTTTCTGCATGGGAGCAAGTTCTTGAAATCTATAGGAATAGAGAAAGTAGTCCTATTGCTGAGTTTGGTAAAAAAGAGAATTCTAAAACCCCTGAAGCTAAGGCGTTACAGACTATTTTCAATGAATGGGAACGCTGTGCCAACGCCGTAAATCACAAAATTTACGATGATCGCTATCTTTACAAGGTTTTTGGTTCAGCCTTGATTTTTCTAGATACTGAATTTGAACCATACATGGAAGAATGCCGTAAGACTAACCCTCGTTTTTACAGAAACATGAAATGGTTAGCTTTAACATGGCGAGTCCGCAGGGCGCATGAGGATCATCAACATGACCATGATAGGCACGGCATGGATTTGAGAATATGTACTCGTGCAGCTGAAGTTTGTGAAGAGTACTGCAAGGTAAACAAATACCACCGCAAAACCTTCCGAAATGCTAAAAGTGCAGTGAAAGCCATTAGAGTTAAAAAATAATTATAAATTAAATACTTCCGTTAAATGGGTTGCGTTTACGCAGCCCATTTTTTTATGTGATCGTGTTGGGATTGCGGATGAGTGTTTATACTGAGGGGACAAAAAGGGGGCGCTGATTATTGCAACAACAAAAAAGCCACTCATTAGAGTGGCTTAACTATATGATTTTAAAGCTAAAATTTGGTGGCCCCTGCTGGGTTTGAACCAGCGACCAAGCGATTATGAGTCGCCTGCTCTAACCACTGAGCTAAGGGGCCGTGGTAGTCGAGGATTATAAAGTAACAGCGCACACCAATCCAGCACTAAGCGCGCGTCCGCTGTTTTTATAAACAATGCATTTTCAATTCGTTATACTCAACTCACGATGTATCGGTTGAGGATATTATGGTTAAGGACATTATTGGTTCAGAGCTTAGGGTGCTCTTTTGCGGCATTAACCCCGGGCTATCGTCTTCCTCTTTGGGCTATCCCTTCGCCCATCCCGCGAACCGTTTCTGGAAAGTGCTGCATCTGGCTGGGTTTACCGAACGTCAGTTGAAGCCGGAAGAGGCGGAACAGATGCTCAATTTTCGCTGTGGTGTCACAAAGCTTGTCGAGCGGCCAACGGTACAGGCAAGCGAGGTGAGCGTGCAGGAGCTGCGTAGCGGCGGTCAGGAGCTCGTCGAGAAGGTTGAACGCTATAAACCTGCGGTACTGGCGGTGTTAGGTAAGCAGGCCTATGAGCGCGGACTGGGGCAGCGTAAAGCGACCTGGGGTAAGCAGACGTTGATGATTGGCGATACCGAGGTGTGGGTTCTGCCAAACCCAAGTGGGTTGAGCCGAATTACGCTGGATAAGTTGGTTGAGGCGTATCAAGAATTGGACGTGGCGTTAAAGGCGCGCGGTTTGTAGGTATCGGGATGTTCCCGGCGGGCAGCGATTGGCCGGGCTACAGGCTGGAGTAGCGCTGCCGGGGAATACTCCGTGATTTACAGGCAAAAAAAAGCTCCCGGAAGGGAGCTTTTTAGATTTCTAACCGGAGCGATTAATCGTCCAGGAAGCTACGCAGTACTTCAGAGCGGCTTGGGTGACGCAGTTTACGCAGCGCCTTCGCTTCGATCTGACGGATACGTTCGCGGGTAACGTCGAACTGTTTACCCACTTCTTCCAGCGTGTGGTCGGTGTTCATATCGATACCGAAACGCATACGCAGAACTTTCGCTTCACGCGCGGTGAGGCCAGCCAGAACGTCGTGCGTGGCGGCACGCAGGCTCTCGGTGGTCGCAGAGTCCAGCGGCAGCTCGAGGGTGGTATCCTCGATGAAATCACCCAGATGCGAATCTTCATCGTCGCCGATTGGCGTTTCCATGGAGATAGGCTCTTTGGCGATCTTCAGCACTTTACGGATCTTATCTTCCGGCATCAGCATACGTTCAGCCAGTTCTTCCGGCGTTGGCTCACGACCCATTTCTTGCAGCATCTGGCGGGAGATACGGTTGAGCTTGTTGATGGTCTCAATCATATGCACCGGAATACGGATGGTGCGCGCCTGGTCTGCGATAGAACGGGTAATCGCCTGACGGATCCACCAGGTTGCATAGGTGGAGAACTTATAACCACGACGGTATTCAAACTTATCAACCGCTTTCATCAGGCCGATGTTACCTTCCTGAATCAGGTCAAGGAACTGCAGACCGCGGTTGGTGTATTTCTTAGCGATAGAAATAACCAGACGTAAGTTCGCTTCAACCATCTCTTTTTTCGCACGGCGGGCTTTAGCTTCACCGATAGACATACGACGGTTGATGTCTTTTACCTGCTCAATGGTCAAGCCGGTTTCTTCTTCAATCTGACGCAGCTTCTGCAGACCACGCTGAACATCATCAGCCACATCGTGCAGTTTTTCAGACCACGGTTTGTTCATCGCGATAGCCGCGTTGAACCAGGTGTCGCTGGTTTCGTTGCCAGTGAACAACGTGATGAAGTTTTTCTTCGGCATTTTGCACTGTTCAACACACATCTTCATGATGATACGTTCCTGGGTACGCACGCGATCCATCATGACGCGCATGCTGTTAACCAGGTAGTCGAACTGTTTAGGCACCAGACGGAACTGCTTGAAGACTTCAGACAGCTTCTGAATCTCTTCCTGGGCAGCGGCGTGGCTACGGCCCTTGGCTTTGATCGTATCGCGTGCTAATTCGTACTGAGTACGCAGCTCGGCGAATTTTTCACGTGCCAGCTCAGGGTCGATGCTGTTGTCATCATCGCTATCGTCGTCTTCTTCTTCGTCTTCTTCTTCGTCGTCATCCATCTCTTCCTGAGACAGTTCAGAACCGACGTGCGTGGCGGTCGGTGCCATGTCTTCTTCGGCGTTTGGATCAACGAAGCCGGTGATAAGGTCAGAAAGACGAGCTTCTTCTGCTTCAACGCGATCGTACTGTTCCAGCAGATAAGTAATGGCTTCAGGGTATTCGGCAACTGAGCACTGAACCTGGTTTATCCCATCTTCAATACGCTTGGCGATGTCGATTTCGCCTTCACGGGTCAACAGTTCAACGGTACCCATTTCACGCATGTACATGCGCACTGGGTCAGTGGTACGGCCGATTTCAGATTCCACGCTCGACAGAACCTGTGCAGCCGCTTCTTCTGCGTCTTCATCAGTGTTGTTGGAGTTTTCAGCCAGCAACAGATCATCGGCATCCGGTGCTTCTTCCATCACCTGAATGCCCATGTCGTTGATCATTTGGATGATATCTTCGATCTGATCTGAGTCGACGATATCTTCCGGCAGATGGTCATTGACCTCGGCATAGGTCAGATAGCCTTGCTCCTTACCACGTTGGACAAGAAGCTTGAGCTGTGACTGCGGGTTTTGCTCCATAAGACGGTATCCACACTTAATTCATTTGATTGGTGTCGGCCGGCGAACGAACCGCCGACATTTAGTGCGAGGGCTGACTTATATTAATGCCGCTGCGCCTCGGTGCGGCTGTCGGGGGCTACCCGATAGGTATTCGGCAGTTAAGCCGTTAAATTCATTTTTTGGCCAGTTCCTGGTTTAGTGTCCAGAGTTCCCGGCGTTCTTCGCTGCTTAAACCGTGTGTGCGATCGCGAGCTATCAACTCTTCTTGTCGCAGTACAAGCAACGAATCAAACATATGGTTGAGCGAGTCGGTGAAGGTTTTTTCAGCGATATCCTTATCTGCTATATCGTCCCACATCGACAGTTTTTCAAGGGTTGCGGCTTCATTTGTTCCGCGATATTGCTCCAGCAGCTGTCCGGTCGTCAGACCCGGCTGGGATAAACAGGTATTCACCAGTTCGGTAAACAAGCCCAAACCCGGCATTTTTTTCGGATCCAGTCCGACCAGCGGAGGAACGCGTGGTGCCAGATCGGGGTTTTGTACCAGTAACCCTATCAGTATACGCATGGTCGTACGTTTTAGCTGTTGAGCCGGGCGTACGACGCCACTTTCTGCCTGTTTTGGCATTAAACGATCAAGTGCCGCATCATCGAAAATACCCAGCTTCAGACCCAATGTCTGACGCAGCTGGATTCGGTGCGCGTCGCCCGGTACCTGACTAATAAGCGGTAACGCCAGCGCGGCAAGTTGGGTGCTGCCGTCCGGCGAGCTCAGGTCAACTTGCGGTATCAGGCTATTAAATAAGAATACGGAGAGCGGTTGTGCATGCTCCATCCGTGCTTCAAAAGCCTCTTTACCTTCTTTACGTACCAGCGTATCCGGGTCTTCCCCGTCGGGCAGGAACATAAAGCGTAGCTGACGACCGTCGGTCATGTACGGCATTGCCGTTTCTAATGCGCGCCAGGCGGCATCGCGTCCAGCGCGATCGCCGTCGTAGCAGCAAATGACGTTGTTGGTCGCACGGAATAACATATGCATATGGTCAGCCGTGGTCGAAGTTCCCAGCGAGGCAACGGCATAATTGATACCGTATTGCGCCAGGGCGACAACATCCATATACCCTTCGACAACCAGCAGGCGCGGTGGTTCAGCGTTGTGCTGCTGGGCTTCATAAAGGCCATATAGCTGACGACCTTTATGGAAAATATCGGTTTCCGGGGAGTTCAGGTATTTCGGCGTATCGTTACCGAGTACGCGACCACCAAAACCAATGACCCGGCCTCGTTTGTCGCGAATCGGGAACATCACGCGATTGCGAAAACGGTCGTAGGTTCTTCCCTGGTCGTTGGTGACCAGCATTCCGGCATCGAGCAGCAGCTTTCTGTTGTCGACATTACCGCCGAAACGTTTTAATGCGTTATCCCAGCCTGGTGGTGCAAAACCAATAGCAAAACTCTGGACAATTTCGGCGCTCAGGCCGCGTTGCTCCAGGTACTGGCGTGCAGGCTCTGCGATGGGTTGGGCGAAAGATTGCTGATAAAACGCATTCAATCCGTCCATCAGCTGATAGAGATTTTGCCGCTGATGGCGCTCTATCTGGCTCAGACCCGTTCCGGCTTCATACGGCACATCAAGATTGTGCATGGCTGCCAGTTCTTCAACGGTTTCAACGAACTCGAGCTTGTCGTAGTTCATCAAAAAGTCGATGGCATTACCGTGCGCGCCGCAGCCGAAGCAGTGATAAAACTGCTTATCACCATTTACGGTGAAAGAGGGACTTTTCTCGTTATGGAAGGGACAGCACGCATGATAATTTTTGCCCTGCTTTTTGAGCTTCACCCGTGCATCGATGAGATCGATGATGTCGGTGCGAGCCAGCAGGTCACTAATAAATACGCGTGGGATTCGTCCAGCCATAGGCCCCGTTTATTTTCACTTCGTCCTTCAAACTGTCTCTGCGTTAGCCGCGTTCGTTCACCCCTGTCACTTACTTATGTAAGCTTCGAGGATTCACTCACTTGCCGCCTAAATACAGCATGAATGACATTGTATAAATACTGACTTATAAACGAAAACAAGCCGCGCATTCCTTTCGGAAGCACGGCCTTGCAACTACAACTCAGTCTGACAATTGAGAGCGTGTGCTCTCAAGAGATTAGTACAGACGAGTACGGCGTGCGTTTTCGCGAGCCAGTTTCTTCGCGTGACGTTTCACAGCAGAAGCTTTAGCGCGCTTACGTTCGGTAGTCGGTTTTTCATAGAACTCACGACGACGAACTTCCGCCAGAACACCTGCTTTCTCGCATGAACGCTTGAAGCGACGCAGTGCTACGTCGAACGGCTCGTTTTCACGTACTTTAA